>Ga0209717_1000133_pt1 | contig 93350 bp, 97 predicted proteins | sample AD_UKC048_MetaG_FD_184418 | JGI IMG/M metagenome (GOLD analysis project Ga0209717, IMG submission 184418) | Active sludge microbial communities of municipal wastewater-treating anaerobic digesters from USA - AD_UKC048_MetaG (SPAdes) (version 2) | ecosystem: Engineered > Bioreactor > Anaerobic >...
TTCGAGGCCCTGGCGCTGCGCGGCCTCGTCGGCGAAACGCATCACGTCCTCGCGTGCGCCGTAGGCGGCCGGCTCGGGCGCGGTGTCGGCGGCTTGCAGCGCAGCGCGGCGCTGCTTGGTCTTCGCGTGCAGGCCTGCCGGGCAGGAAACGGCAAGTGCCAGCGAGAGCAGCGCGGCGCGGCGCAACGTGAAGGTGGGAAGCATCGTCATCGGTCGGGTGCGGGGGACAGGCCACGGGCCGCGGCGGCGAAAGAGCGCGTCAGCGCTGTGTCGGGGTGGCGCCGCGCCTGGCGGCCGTAACGCTGTGCCTGCAGCGTGTCGAGCAGCGCGGCGAGCGCTTCGCCCGCGGCGCCGTGGCGCTCCCTCACGCGCCGCGCCAGGGTGCCCGGCGCGTCTTGCGCCGCCGCCGGCACGCCCAGGCGGCGCAGCGTGCGCAGCAGCGCCTCGCGCTGGCGCATCCAGGGGTCGACGCGGTGGCGGTCCCACCAGGCCCAGGCCGCGCCGGCCAGCGCCAGCGTGCTCAGCGAGATCACCAGCAGCTTGGCCAGGTCCTGCCAGTTCGGCGACTCGAAGCCGAGCTCCTTGAGCACGTCGAACTGCTGGCCACGCGAGTAGTTGAGCACCCACTGGTTCCAGCGGTTGTTGATGCCCTCCCAGGCGTCGCGCCACTGTTGCAGCAGTGCCGGGCTCATGGCATCGAGCGCGCCCGCCACCAGGCCCGGGGCAGGCAACAGGCGCAGGCTGCGCGAGATGCGGTCGGGCGCCACGGCAGCGGTCGGGTCGGCGCGCACCCAGCCGACGCCGGCCTGCCAGTACTCCGCCCAGGCGTGCGCCGCGCTCTGCCGCACGATGTAGAAGCCGTCGACCGGCAGCAGGTCGGCACCCTGGTAGCCGGTGACCACGCGCGCCGGCACGTCCAGCGCGCGCATCAGCACCACGAAGGCCGCGGCGAAGTGTTCGCAGAAGCCTTCCTTGCGATCGAACCAGAACTCGTCGATGGCGTTGCGGCCGTATTCGCCCGGGGCCAGCGTGTAGCTGAAGCCGCCCTCGCGGATGTGCTTCATCAGGTGCTGCGCGAGTTCCCGCGCGCCAGCGCGCGCCAGCGCGGGGTCGCGGCGCAGCTCGGCCGCCCAGGCCAGTGTGCGCGGGTTGAAGCCGGGAGGCAGGTCCACGTAGTCCTGCAGCCCCAGCACCGTCTGCAGCGGGCCGTGCTGGAATCGCAGGTGTGCCTCGGCGCGAAAGCGCAGGCGCTCCAGCACCGGGCGGTCGATCAGCCACTGCAGGTCGGCCGTGCCGCGCACGCGCAAGCCTTCGATCTGCGGCGTGCCGGGGCTGGCCTCGAGCAGCGGCAGCGCGGGCAGGCGCAGCGGCTCGAGCGTCATCTCGTAGCTCAGCGGCACGCCGGTGACGCGCAACTCGGCCTGCGGCTGCAGTCGCGGCGGGAAGCTCGGGATCAACGTGCGCCACTCCGTGCCGTCGAAGCGCGACAGCACCGGGCCGCGAAAGTAGAGCGCCTCGGGAGGCGGTGACTGGCCGTTGAAGCGGATGCGCAGCGCGATGCGGTCATCGAGCGCGATCTCGGCCACGGTGCCCATGCGCATGCGGTCGGACAGCCCGGTGCTGGACAGGCCGTCCTGCGGCACGCCCCACAGCGGGCCGATGCGCGGGAACAGCAGGAACAGCAGCAGCATGATCGGTGCACCCAGCAGCGCAGTGCGTCCGGCCAGGCGCGCCGCCTGCTTCAGGCTGGGCTGGCCCACCGGCATGTGAGACAGCACCAGCGCTGTCAAAAGCCCCCACACCGAGACCAGCATCGCCGCGGCCACCAGCAGCGACTGCGAGTAGAGGAAGTGAGTCAGCACGAGGAAGAAGCCGAGGAAGAACACCACGAAGGCATCGCGCCGCGCGCGCAGCTCCAGCGTCTTCAGCGCCATCAGCACCACCGCCATGGTGACGCCGGGCTCCTTGCCGAGCAGCGTGCGAAAGCTCCAGTAAGTGAGCCCGGCAGCCACCGCCAGCACCACGACCAGCAGCCAGCGGCTGGGCAACGCGCCGTTGCCGACCGCCAGGGCGGCCCGCCAGGCCAGCACCACGGTGGTCAGCGCGATGCACCAGGCGGGCAGGTGCGACAGGTGAGGCAGCACCGTCCAGGCGATCACGCCGAGCAGGAACAGCGTGTCGCGCCCCTCGCGCGGCAGGCGCGACCAACCCGGCCAGTGGGGCAGCCGCCAACCGGGGTCGTTGGGCAGGCTCAGTGCCACAGCGCCAGCGCCTCCAGGCATTCGCGGCGGTGAGACTCGCCTTCGCCGGGCGCGATCGACTGCCCTGGAAGGGCCAGGCCATAGGCGGCGCCGGCGCGCTGGGCCGCCACCACCCAGGCGGCCAGGCGCGACAGGCGCTCCTCGGGGGCGAGGGTGGCGCAGGCCTGCCAGTCGAGCCACAACTGCTGCTGCACGGCGCTGGCGGTGTCGCGGCTGACCAGCTCGCCGCCGCTGGCCAGGGACTTGGCCGCCTTTTTCCAGTAGACGAGCTTGAGCGGGTCGCCGCGGCGGTAGGCACGCACGCCCTCGACCTCGCCGCCGTCGGTTGCGCGGCCGCGCAGCGCACCGCCGGGCAGGGCGCGGGCCGTGGGCAAGGGCGCGGCCGGCTGTTCCGGCGCCGGGTAGACGAGCAACTGCGATCCCGGACGCCAGATCGCCCAGGCGCGGAACAGGCCGAGCGGAAACCGCGTCTCGATGCTCAGGGTGGGCAGTTCGTGCAGGCCGCGCTGCGCCGGCACGAAGCCCACGTGGGCGCTCGCCTGGCCTTGCGCGGGCACGTCGATCCAGGTCAGCGTGGACGTGTCGGCATCGAACAGCTTGATGCCGATGCCGTAGCGCGCCGTGCCGGGGCTGGTCAGCACCGCCTCGAGCAAGGCCGGCTCGCCGGCGAACACCGGCGCGGGTGCGCGCAGCCGCAAGGTCAGCGCGCGCAACGTGTTGTGCGTGACGTGCATCGACACCAGCCCGCTGCCGGCCAGCAGGAAGGTCAGCAGGTAGCCGAGGTTGAGCTGGTAGTTGATCGAGGCGAGCAGCAGCACCATCAACGTGGCCGCGAACATCAACCCGGCGGGCGTGGGCAGGATGTAGACGTTGCGCTGCGTGAGCAGCACCGTGTCGCTGCGCGGCAGGCGGCCTTGCCACCAGCGGCGGAAGCGCTCGCGCACCAGCTGCGCGACGCCGGGCCAGGCGCGGCGTCGCGGCGGAGCGGCTGTCGCAGCGGTCACGGCACGGGCACCGCGTCGATCATGGCGCGCACCTGCTCGACACTGCCTCGCCCGGCACCCGCCACCGGCACCAGCCGGTGGGCCACCGTCTGCGGCAGCACCGACTGCACGTCGTCGGGGGCGACGTAGTCGCGCTGGTTGATCAGCGCGCGCGCCTTGGCCGCGCGCAGCAGCGCGATGCCGGCGCGCGGCGACAGCCCGTCGACGAACCAGCGGCCCGAGCGCGTGGCGGCGATGACGGCCTGCAGGTAGTCGAGCAGCGCGTCCGAGGCATGCACCGCCTGCACCACCTTCTGCGCGGCCACCAGCTCCTCGGGCGTCATCACCGTGGCCAGTGCATGGATGGCTTCGCGCCGGTCCTGCCCGGCCAGCAGGGCGCGCTCGCTCTTCGCATCGGGATAACCGAGCGTGATGCACATGAGGAAGCGGTCGAGCTGCGACTCGGGCAGCGGGTAGGTGCCGAGCTGATCGGTCGGGTTCTGCGTCGCGATCACGAAGAAAGGCTCGGGCAGGCCCCGCGTCTCGCCTTCGACGCTCACCTGGTGCTCCTCCATCGCCTCGAGCAGTGCGCTCTGCGTCTTCGGCCCGGCGCGGTTGATCTCGTCGGCCAGCAGCACCTGGGCGAAGACCGGGCCTTGATGGAAGACAAACGCCTCCTTGCTGCGCTCGTAGACACTGACGCCGATGAGGTCCGACGGCATCAGGTCGGCGGTGAACTGGCTGCGCGAAAAGCGCAGGCCGAGAGACACCGCCAGGGCATGGGCCAGTGTGGTCTTGCCGACACCGGGAACGTCCTCGATCAGCAGGTGGCCACCGGCCAGCAGGCAGGCCACGCAGTCCTCGATCTGCGGCCGCTTGCCGACGATGATCGTGCTAATCTGATCTATCAGGCGGTCAATCTGTTCGGCAAGTGCTGATTTCATGACAAGACCATAACCGAAACAAGAAGACCCCGAGACATGAGCACAGCGTTCTACAGCCACCCCGACTGCCGCCGCCACGACATGGGCGCCGGCCACCCGGAGTGCCCGCAGCGGCTCGACGCGATCGACGACCACCTGCTCGCCATCGGGCTGGACATCGCGCTGACCCGCCATGACGCGCCGCTGGTGGATCTGAAGGACGTGGAGCTGGCGCACACCCACCACTACGTCGCGGAGCTGAAAGACCTGCTCGAGCAGGTCGAGGCCAGCGGCGTCTCGAAAGCGCTGGACCCGGACACCGCCGCCAACCCCGGCACCTGGAAGGCCGCGCTGCGTGCCGCCGGCGCGGCGGTGGCGGCCACCGACGACGTCATCGACGGCCGTGCCGAGAATGCCTTCTGCTCGGTGCGCCCGCCTGGCCACCACGCCACGCGCGACGAGACCATGGGCTTCTGCTTCTTCAACAACGTGGCGGTGGCGGCGCGTCATGCGCTGGACGTGCGCGGCCTCAAGCGCGTGGCGGTGATCGACTTCGACGTGCACCACGGCAATGGCACCGAAGACATCCTCGCCGGGGACGACCGCGTGCTGATGGTCAGCTTCTTCCAGCACCCGCTGTACCCCTACAGCGGCGCCGTGCCCAAGGGCACCAACATGGTCAACCTGCCGATCCCGCCGTACACGCGCGGCGGCGAGTTGCGCGAGATGATCGACGCGCAGTGGATGCCGGCGCTCGAGGCCTTCAAGCCCGAGATGATCTTCATCTCCGCCGGCTTCGACGCCCACCGCGAAGACGACCTCGGCCAGCTCGGCCTGGTCGAGGCCGACTACGAGTGGATCACGCTGCGCATCAAGGCGATGGCCGAGCGCCACTGCAAGGGCCGCATCGTCTCCTGCCTCGAAGGCGGCTACAACCTCAGCGCGCTGGCGCGCAGCGTCGCGGCGCATCTGCGCGTGCTCACCGGCGTCTAGCCGCGGTTCACGAGGTCGGCCCACGCTGTTGCCAGGGTCGGCCTTCTACCCGCATGATGGGCTCCCCATAACAAGAGGAGACCTCATGACCGCATCGAATCGTCCGGCGCGCTGGCGCCTGGGCCTGCTCGCTGCCAGCCTGGCTGCCGCGATCGCGGTGCCGGCATTCGCTCACGACAGGCTGCCCAGCATCGGCACACCGCCGGGCATCGTGCTGCCGCCCACGTCCGAGACGGTGCCGCCGGCGCCGGCCTGGGACGGCCAGGCCTACAAGGGCGGCGTGGTGTCAGTGTCGCACCCGCTGGCCGCGCAGGCCGGCGCCGACGTGCTCGCACGCGGCGGCAACGCCATCGACGCGGCCGCGGCCATCCAGTTCATGCTCAATGTCGTGGAGCCGCAGTTCTCCGGCATCGGCGGCGGTGGCTTCATGATGGTCCACCTGGCGCGGCACAACCGCACTTTCGCGATCGACGCGCGCGAGAAGGCGCCGGCCGCGGCCACACCGACGCAGTTCGTCCTGACCGACGTGGCGCCTGCCGCGCGCTTCACCATCGCCTCCACCAGCGGCCTGGCGGTGGGCGTGCCGGGCACGCTGGCGGCGGTGGACACGGCGCTCAAGCGCTGGGGCACGATCCGCCTGGCCGAGGCGATCGCACCGGCGATCGACGTCGCCGAGAACGGCTTCGCGATCAACCGCTTCCTGGCCGCCAACATCGCCGGCGACGGCGGCCGCACCGGCTTCCAGCCCGAGACCGCGGCGCTGTATCGCCCGGGCGGCGTGCCGCTGGCCACCGGTGCGGTGCTGAAGAATCCGGATCTGGCGAAGACCTTCCGGCTGATCGCCAAGCATGGCCCCGATGTGTTCTACCGCGGCGAGATCGGCCGCGCTCTCGTGGCCGCCCAGCAGCGCAGCCGCACGCCCGTGGCGGCCGAAGGCGTGGGCCGCATGACCATGCAGGACCTGGCCGACTACCGCGTCGTGATCCGCGAGCCGGTGAGCGTCAACTATCGCGGCTGGACGGTGGCCGCGATGTCGCCGCCGTCGTCCGGTGGCCTGACCGTCGGGCAGATGCTCGAGATGGTCGAGCGCTTCCCGATCGGCGATGCCTCGCAGGGCTTCGGCTTCGGCAGCCCGACCACGCTGCACGTGATGGCCGAGGCGATGCGCCTGGCCTTCGCCGATCGCGCGGTGTGGATGGGCGACGAGGACTTCGTGCCGGTGCCCAAGGCCGGCCTGCTCGACCGCGACTATGTGGCCACGCGCTCGGCGATGATCAACACGACCGCGCGCATGGCCACCCCGGCTGCCGGCAACCCGCTGCCCTACGACACGGCGGTGAAGGGCGATCGCAACACGCGCTTCACGGCCGAGAAGGAAGACACGGAGCAGCGGCCCTCGCACACCACGCACTTCTCGGTGGTCGACAAGTGGGGCAACGTGGTCAGCTACACCACGACGATCGAGGCCACCTGGGGCACAGGCATCACCGTGCCGGGTTACGGCTTCCTGCTCAACAACGAGCTGACCGACTTCAACTTCGACCCGACCGTCAACGCGGCCACCGGCAACCCCGGCGCGAACGACGTGGCGCCGGCCAAGCGCCCCCGCAGCTCGATGGCACCGGCCATCGTGTTCCGTGGCCGCGAGCCGGTGGCGGCGTACGGCTCGCCGGGCGGCGCCACGATCATCAACTCGGTGTTCAACGTGACGCTGAACCTGATCGACCACGGCATGTCGATGCAGCAGGCGATCAACGCGCCGCGGCTGTCGGTGACCAGCGCCACCGGCACGATCTCCTGCGAGGGCAGCGAGGCCTTCATGCAGCCCAAGTTCAGCATCGCCACGCAAGACGCCTTGCGCAGCCTCGGCCACCTGGGCCTGGGCGCGGCGGGAGCCAACGGCTGCATCAACCCGATCGGTTCGGTGCAGGGGGTGGTGATCGACTTGCGCAGCGGCCGTCAATACGGCGGCGCCGACCCGCGCCGCGAAGGCACGGTGATCGGCCTGAAGCCGCGCAAGAGCCGCGACCGCGACGACGACTGACGACGTGGAGCCCGGCGTTCAGTGAACGCCGAGTTTCATCATCAGCTTCAGGTACTCGAGCTGCGCGTTCAGCGATTGCAGACGCTGCAGCAACTCGTGCCAGCGCATCTCCTGCGCGTCGGAGCTGGAGGGTTGGCGCGGCGTATGGGGGTCGGGTGCGGCGGGCATGGCGAGGAGGTCCCGAGTGCTGTTGACTGCATCCTCGCCGCCGCCACGTGGCGCGGCAATCCCGCGCTTCGGGTGGGCCGGCGACGCCCCTACCAGGCGGTCTGGCAGGCGGTCAGGCGCTCGCGCTGCGGCAGCGAGAGCATCCGGTTCACCTCGGAGTTGTAGGTGTTGCGGTAGGCCTCGGTCTTGCGGATTGCCGGCAGGTCGAGCTTGCGCTGTTCGACGGCGCGCTGCAGGATCTCCTGCCCGGGCTTGACGCTCTTGGCATCGATCGGCAGGCAGACGAACACCATCGCCTCGATGCCGCCGACGATCTGCTCGGCCGAGCTCCCCGCGGCGAGGCACGGCACGGCCAGCGCGGCCAGCAGGGCCATCGCGACCCTGCGCGGCGGGAAGAAAAATGGGGACATCATGGTGCCCGGCGGGAGTGCAAGCCGGCGATTCTGCCCCCGGCCGGGCCGGGGCGCATCCCGCGTCCGCGGTGGCTCAGCCCGCAGCGCGGCGCCGCGACGGCAGCAGGCGCTCCTGCTCGGGCAGTTCGGCGTCGCCGTCCATCTCGAGCGCCATCTGCGTGCACACGGCGCGGCACAGCGTGACGGCGCGCTGGTTGGCGATGCGGTAGTAGATCTGCGTTCCCTCGCGGCGCCGGCCGAGGATCTGCGCGCGGTACAGCGTGCCCAGATGCTGCGAGAGGTTGGGCTGGGTGGTGTCGATCTGCGCGAGCAGGTCTGACACGTTGCGCTCGCCGTGGCACAGCGCTGACAGCAGCTTCAGCCGGATCGGCGTCGACAGCAGCGAGAACAGCTCCGCCGCCGACTCGAACACTTCGTCGGCTTCGGCGCTCGGCGTGGGGGACTCGGGTGTGGCCATCGGCAAAGTCTAGCGCGCCGCCTTCAGCGAGGCCGCGACTCGAAGTGGTAGTGGTCGCGGTCGAGCACGGCGGCCATGGCCGTCACCTCTTCTGGAAACAGGCTCAGGCTCAGTTCGGTGTTGCAGTACTCGACCATTCCGCGCAATGCACCTGCAGTGTTGATGCGTCCCTTGGGGCGGTAGATCGCGCTGCCGTCGCCGCCCACCTTGCGCGCATGGCAGGCGCTGCACTTGTGTTCCTGGATCAGCTTCTCGCCCAGCGGCAGGTCGGCGTCGCGAAAGATCGGTGCGCCCTGCGCCAGGGCGACCGCGGGCGCGGCAAGCCACAGTGCCAGCAGGGCGGACGTCAGGGTCTTCATGTCGGCTCCTTCATGCACGCTCAGGCGAGCTTGAGCAGTTCCATCACGTCTTCCTCGAACATCTCGCCGGGGATGGCCTGCTTGAGGCGGCCGCCGCGACCGATCAGCATCGTCAGCGGGATGATGCGACGCGTGCTCAGCGCGGCTGCCAGCGCCTCCTGGTCCAGGCTGACCGGGAATGCATAACCGTTGGCAGCCAGGTAGCGGCGCACCGCGGCGACGTCGCGGTCGCGCGAGACCGTCAGCACCTGCGGCCCGCCGTCGCCTGCGGCACGGTACAGCTTGTCGACGTGAGCGTTGTGGCGCTTGCAGAACGGGCAGCTGACCGACCAGAACACCACCACCTGCGCCCGATCGGCCGCAGGCACCCAGCGCGCGCCGTCCAGCAGCGTCAGCTCGGGCCAGTGCACCGGCTCACCGGGTGCGGGTGGTGCCGCCTGCAGCGGCGCAGCGGCCACGGCAGCCAGGCTGCCCAGCAGGTGTCGGCGGCTGAACTTCATTTCGCCTCGTGCTCCATCAGCAGGTAGGTGTTGTAGGCGTTGATGCGGTTGGCGGCACGAAACAGCGGCAGCTTGTCGAAGCGCGACCAGTCGGCCTTCGCATACGCCTCTTCGAAGGGCTCCATGTTACGCGCGGCCTCGCCCATCGTGCGGCGCAGGTGCACGAGGTAGTCGCGCGTCATCTCGAGGTCGGCGCGGGCCGTGGACGACGCCGGGCCGTGGCCGGGCACGACCAGGTCGATCGGGAAGGCCAGCAGTTCATCGAGCGCGGTGATCCAGTGGCCGCTGTCCGCCTGGCCGACGAAGGGCACACGGCCGCGGAACACCAGGTCGCCGGCGAACAGCATGCGCAGCTTCGGCACGTAGACCACCAGATCCTCGGGCGTGTGCGAGGGGCCGACCGGCTGCAGCCGGAACTCCATGCCGCCGATGGTCAAGGTGGTCGGGCCGTCGATCCAGCGGTCGGCCGGGACGAGCCGGGTGGTCTCGTCGATCCACGGGAACAGCTCCTCGCGGCTGGCCTTCAGCCGCTGCACCGCGGTGTCGGAGTTGAGGTAGCTGCCGGCCGCACGCTGCGCGATCACCGTGGCGCCCGCCGCCTTGAAGGCCTGCAGGCCGTAGATGTGGTCGGCATGGTAGTGGGTGACGATCACGTGGCGCACCGGCAGCGGCGTGACGCGGCGGATCTGCGCCAGCAGCTCCTCGGCGAGCGCGGGCGAGCCCAGGGCGTCGATCACCACCACGCTGTCTGCGGTGACCACGAAGCCGGCGTTGGAGATGTAGTTTCGATTGGCCGACGAACCCAGGGCTGAACCGCCCTGCACCATCCACGCGCCGGGCGCCACCGGCACAGGAACCGGCGTGTCCTGCGCGCGGGCCGACACGGCAAACAGCTGAACGACGGACATCAAGCAGGCAGCCAGGGTTTTCACGATCGCGGGCGACGGCAAGCAACAGTACATTCGAATTGAGTGATATTTGAATCCCGCAGAAGCGTCTTTGGCAAGTGCATAAACCCGCAGGGTGCAGCGGGCCGAGCTTGGACCACAATTCGCGCCACCCACCCGCCGAGGAGACTTCCGATGCCCGTTCGACTGACCCTGGCCGCTGCCGTGCTGGCGCTGGCCGCCCCCTGGGCGCAGGCCCAGGACGCCCACCTGGCGCGCAACCTGGCCGCCACCTGCGCCAACTGCCACGGCACCAACGGCAATGTGCGCGGCAAGGACGTCAAGCCGCTGGCCGGCGTGGCCGCCGAGAAGATCCTCGCGCAGATCGCCGACTTCAAGAGCGGCGCGCAGCCCGCAACGATCATGCATCAGATCAGCAAGGGCTACACCGACGAGCAGCTCAAGTTGATCGCCGCCTACTTCGCCGCACAGAAACCCGCCCCCTGAGGAGCCGCGCCATGAATGCAACGATGTTCTCGCGCCGGCGTCTGCTGGGCACCGGCGCCGCTCTGGGCGCACTCTCGCTGGCCGGCTGTGCCAGCACCGGCGGCCCGTCGATCGGCCGTGTCGTGGTGGTCGGCGGCGGCTTCGGCGGCAGCACCGCCGCACGCTACCTGCGCCTGTGGGGTGGCAACGTCGATGTGACGCTGGTGGAGCGCAATGCCAGTTTCGTGTCGTGCCCGATCTCCAACCTGGTGGTCGGCGGCTACAAGCAGATTGGCGAGATCACCCGCGGGTACGACGGCCTGAAGGCCGCCGGCGTGAAGGTCGTGCAGGGCGAGGTGGTCGCGATCGACGCCGCCGGCAAGACCGTGCGCCTGGCCGACGGCAGCACGCTGCCCTACGACCGGCTGATCGTCTCGCCCGGCGTCGATTTCATGACCGAGTCCGTGGGCGGGCTGGCCACGACGGCGGCGCAATCGAAGATCCTGCACGGCTGGAAGGCCGGCCCGCAGACGGTGGCGCTGCGCCAGCAGCTCGAATCGATGCGCGACGGCGGCGTGTTCGCGATCTCCATCCCGAAGGTGCCGTACCGCTGCCCTCCCGGGCCCTACGAGCGCGCCTGCCTGGTTGCGTCGTACCTGAAGCAGGCGAAGCCGAAGTCGAAGGTGCTGGTGCTCGACGCCAACCCCGAAGTTCAGTCGAAGAAGGCGCTGTTCGAGAAGGCCTTCAAGGAGCGCTACGACGGCATCCTCGAATACCGTCCGAATGCGGAGTTGAAGGAGGTCGACGCCAACGGCGGCACCGCCCGCCTCGAGTTCGAGGACGTCAAGGCCGACGTGCTCAACGTGATCCCGCCGCAGCGCGCCGGCGACATCGCCCGTGCAGCCGGCCTGATCAACGTCAACAGCCGCTGGGTCGGCGTGAACTGGCTGACCATGGAGTCCACGGCGGTACCGGGCGTTCACGTGCTCGGCGATGCCACCTTCCCCGCGCCGACCATGCCGAAGTCGGGCCACATGGCCAACCAGCACGCCAAGGTGGCGGCGGCGGCGATCATCCAGCTGCTCAAGGGCGAGGCGGTCAACGCCACGCCGGTGGTCATGAACACCTGCTACAGCTTCGTGACCGGCCGCGACGTGATCCACGTGGCTTCGGTGCACCAGTACAACGCCGAGCAGAAGACCTTCCTGCCGGTGCAGGGCTCGGGCGGCGTGTCGGCGGCAGCCAACCAGGTGGAAGGGCGCTACGCGCTGTCCTGGGCCGACAACATCTGGGCCGACATGCTCGGTTGACCGCGGCGTCGGCCTACTGCAGCCCGCTGACGTAGGACGACACCGCCTTCAGCTCCAGCTCGGTGAGCTTGGAGGCCACCGAGTGCATCACCGCGTTGTCGTTGGTGCGCTCGCGGCGGCTGAAGGCCTTGAGCTGGTTCTCGACGTACTGCGCATGCTGGCCGCCCAGCCGCGGCATCTTCTCGGTGCCGTGGCCGGCAGCTCCGTGGCAGTCGGCGCACGGTGCCACGCCGGAATACGGGTTGCCGCGCTGGTAGATGAAGCGGCCCATCTGCGCGAGCTCGGTGTCGGCCACCGGATGCTTGAGCGAGGGCTTCGACTCGAAGTACATGCCCAGCAGCCGGAAGTCGTCGGCCGACAGGTCGGTGACCATCGACTGCATCGTGTCGTTCTTGCGCTTGCCGGCCTTGTAGTCGGCCAGCTGCCGCGCCACGTAGCCCGCGTGCTGGCCTGCCAGGCGCGGGAACACCGGGCTGGAGCTTTCGCCTTCGATGCCGTGGCAGATGAAGCACTTGCCTTCGACGATCTCGACGGCGCGCGACAGGTCGGCCGCGCGGGCGGCGGGCAGCGCGGCGGCCAGGGCCAGGGCGAGAGAGACAACAGGAAGGCGGCGCATGGCAAGTTCTCGCGTCGGGGGTTCAGGTGAAAGCGCGGCTGCGCGGCACCGGCTGGTCGCCCAGGTTCGGCTGGGCGGCTTCTAGGCCTCGCTGGTCGATGAAACGATCGGTCAGCGCGGCGGCCGCCCACATCGCGCTGAGCGTGATCCAGGACGTGATGGTGAACACCGCGGCCCCCGACAGGCCTGCGCCGACGGCGCAGCCGCCGGCGGTCATGCCGCCGAAGCCCATCAGCACCGCGCCGATCAGGTAACGGCGCATCGACGCACCGCCGGAGAAGCCCTCGAGCTTCAGCTCGCGGAACAGCGCGGCGGCGACGAAGGCACCGAGGAAGACGCCGGGCACCAGGCCGAAGTCGAAGGTCGGCGGCCGGTCGGGCGCGAACAGCACGCGGCTGAGCACCTCCGCCGACGGGCCGGTGAAGCTCAGCGCCTGGATCGGCGCGAGGCCGGCTTCCATCGACGTGGCCGCCACCGACGCGGTGAACCACCAGGCCGATGCGATGGCCAGCCCGACGGCGCTGGCACCGGCCCAGCCCCAGGGGGCGACCTTCTGGCGGCGCGCCCAGACGATGGCGGCGACCAGCCACACCGCGCCGAACAGCAGCGCGCCGCCGCGGCCCAGGCCGGTGAGCACGGTGAGGTCGCGCGCGGCGCCGCCTTCCACCGTCCACCACGACGAGATGCTTTCGCGCCACGGCGCCAGCGCGCCCTGCCAGGCGGCCTGCGCAGTGACGGCGAACACCAGGCCCGACAGCACCGAGCGCAGGTTGCCCTGCGCGGCGAGCACCAGCAGACGGCTCGAGCAGCCGCGCGCCAGGATCATGCCGATGCCGAACAGCGCGCCGCCGATCGCCGCGCCCGACAGGCTGCCGCGCGCGGCGAGCTGGCGCGCCGTGCTCACGTCCATCGCGCCGAGCGCGATGAGCGACTGCGTGGCCAGCAGCGCGATCGCGAAGGCGAACAGCCAGACGGTGAGCTTGCCGCCGGGCATGCCGCGCGCGAACTCGATCACCGCCGAGCGCAGGCAGAAGCGCGATCGCTGCGCGAAGAAGCCGAACACGAAGCCGATGAGCAGGCCGCCGGCCGCCAGCAACGGCGCCTGGCCGAATCGGTCGAGCAGGGCTTCGAGGCTCATCACCGCAACATGCCGTTCAGGGCTTGATGTAGGCGGCGCCCTCGCGCTGCAGCTTGGCCACGCGCACCACGCCAGAGGGCGTGAACGCGGCTTCCTCGATGAACTGCTCCTTCTTCAGGTTGCGGTTCTTCAGCGTGATCTCGCAGACCTCGAACTTCACGCCGCGCGCCACCAGCTCCTGCACCGCCACCTCGTAGGGGTTGCCGTTGCGGTCCTTGGCGTCCTTCATCAGGAAGTCGACGCCGTTGGCATGACTCACCGCGGTGATCTTCGCGCTCGGGTCGACGTCGAGGTGGTTCTTGATGTTGCGAAGGCCCTTGAGCGCCTGCGCGGTGGCGTCGTCGAAGTGGTAGACGACCTTGTCCTGCGCCATCGCGCCGGCGGCAGCGAGCGACAACGCGAGGGCGATGAAGAGTCGGCGGATCAGCATGGTCGTCTCCGGGTGGGTGAGGGGGCTCAGACGAGCCCGGGGTTGCCCTGCACGCCGATCAGGCGCGGCGTGTTGATGCGACGCGGCGTGACGCGGCCCTTGGCCTTGAGCCACTGTTCCACGACGTCCCAGACGGGCTTGTTGCCGGCATTCTTCGCTTCCTCGGCCACCGGTGCCCAGCCGGCCACCTTGTAGGTCTTGGCAGCGTCGATCGCCTTGCCGTCCAGGCGCATGTCGGTGATGCGCGCGCCCATCTTCGCACTCGGCTCGATGGCGTAGGTCAGGCCGCCCACGCGCACCATGTCGCCGCCCTGCTGGTAGTAGGGGTCGGGGTTGAAGAGGTTGTCGGCCACGTCCTCCAGCACCGTCTTGATCATCTCGCCGCTCATCGGCGTGACGGTGGCGTACGAGTAGGTGGTGGCCAGCTGGTCCATCATCAGCTCGCGCGTGATCGCTTCGCCCGGCAGCAGGCTGGTGCCCCAGCGGAAGCCCGGCGAGAAGGCGATCGGTGCGCCCTGCACTTCCATCAACGCGTCGCAGACGAGCTGGTCCCAGCTGCCGTTGAAGTTGCCCCGGCGGTACAGCGTGCCGTCGGTCACGGCCAGCTTCTCGGCCAGCTTGCTCTCGTACGGCGCGCGGATCTTCTTGATCAGCGCGGCCATCTCCGCGTCGGGCTGGATCTGGTTGGCGAACACCGGCAGCAGCGTGTAGCGGAAGTCGGCCACCTTGCCGTTCTTCACGTCGAAGTCGATCACGCCGAGGAACTTGCCGTTGCTGCCGGCATTGGTGACGATGGTCGTGCCGCCGGCGTTCTTCACCAGCACCGGCACGGGCATGCCGTCGTGCGTGTGGCCGCCGAGGATGGCGTCGATGCCGCGCACGCGCGAGGCCATCTTCAGGTCGACGTCCATGCCGTTGTGCGACAGCACCACGACCACCTGTGCGCCCTTGCCGCGCGCTTCATCGACCATCTTCTGCAGGTTGTCGTCCTGGATGCCGAAGCTCCAGTCGGCCACCATGTAGCGCGGGTTGGCGATCGGCGTGTACGGGAAGGCCTGGCCGATGATCGCCACCGGAACGCCGTTGATCGGCTTGATCACATAGGGCGAGAACACCGGGTCGCCGAAGTCGGTCGTCTTCACGTTCTGCGCGACGAAATCGACCTTGCCCTTGAAGTCCTTCTCGACGATCTCCTTCACGCGCTCCATGCCGTAGGTGAACTCCCAGTGGCCGGTCATCACGTCCACGCCGAGCAGCTTGCAGGCGTCGACCATGTCCTGCGCGTTCGTCCACAGCGAGGTGGCCGAACCTTGCCACGTGTCGCCGCCGTCGAGGAGCAGCGCGCCGGGGCGGCTGGCCTTCAGTCGCTTGACCAGCGTGGCGAGTTCGGCGAAGCCGCCGACCTTGCCGTAGCGCTGCGAGGCGGTCTCGAAGTCGAGGAAGGTGTAGGCATGGGCCTGCGCGCTGCCGGGGCGCAGCCCGGCCTTCTTCAGCAGAAGCTCGCCGACCAGGTGCGGCAGTTCGCCGGCCATGCTGCCCAGCCCGAGGTTCACGCTGGGCTCGCGGAAGCGGATCGGCAGCAGCTGCGCGTGGCAGTCGGTCATGTGCAGCAGCGACACCTGGCCGAACTTCGGCACGTCGTACAGCGCCTGCTCGGCGGTGGCGGCATCTGCATCGGCGTGTCGCGCCAGGCCCATGCCGGCCACGCCGGCGGCGCCCAGCACCTGCAGGAACTCTCGCTTGCTCAGGCTCATGATAAGTGTTGACTTATGTTTTGGACCGCAAAAAGCCCGCGGCTGCGGGCTCTTCGGCCGTCACTGGTTGACGGGGGATTTCGGGTCGAGCAACAGCGCCATCACGTGGCGAAGCTGGTCTTCGTTGAGCAGCCTGGCGTGGCCGAAACGCGGCATGTTCGAGCAGGCCGCGTAGGCCTTGCTGTTCCACATCTTGCCCCAGGTGTACTGCACGATCGCGGCAGTGGCCGGGTCGGCCACGTCCTTCACGCCGCGGTTCTTGCCGTAGTTCCACAGGCTCGGGCCGATCGTCCCGTAGGAGATCTCCTTCTTGTCGATCTGGTGGCAGTTGTAGCAGTTGGCGCCGTTGGCCTTCGGGTCGGCCGAGGCGTCGGTCCAGGTCATGCCGCGGCCGTTCTGCGCCAGCTTCTCGCCTTCGCGCCAGTCGCCTACGTACTGGCCGCCCGCCGGCCACTTGATGCTGGCCAGCGCCTCGGCCTCGATCTGCTTGGCGACCGCTTCGGCGGGCGCCTTGTCGGACGAGCAGGCGCGCTGGCCCAGGTCCTGGTTGAGCCGGTCCGCCTTGGCGATGCCCTCGTCGCGGAACGAGGCCTTCATCAGGTCGAGCGTCAGCTTGTCGAGGTCCTGCGCGGACGGCGTGGAAGCGCAGCCGGCGACGATGGCGGCTGCAACGCAGGCTGCCGCAACGAGGAGGGTCTTGTTCATCGTGGTGTTCATTCCGGTGTCAGCGCTTGATGGCCGGGGCGATCGACTCGGCGCCCTTGGCGTTCACGCCCATGTACACGCCGAGCGCGACGGTCGGCTCGCTGCCGAAGCCGGGGAACGGAAAGCGTTGCTGGCGGTAGCAGTCGTTCAGGCGCAGCTGCATGCCCCACATCTGGCCGTTGCTCACGCGGTAGGCCGGCCAGGCCGCGAAGCCGATGCCGTCGCCCGGGTTCTTGGTGAGGTTGGGCAGGTCCTGCAGGCGGATGCGCTTGCCGTCCTCGCCGTGGCAGGAAGCGCAGGAGAAGTCCATCGGCCCGCCGCGGTAGAAGAACACCCGCTTGCCGACCTCGTACATCTTCTTCTCTTCGCCGTGGCCTTGCGGCAGGTTGAAGCGCATGCCGCGCGACTCCGCGGCGATCCAGGTTGCCAGCGCGGTCAGGTTGTTCTGCTCACCCTTGCCGAACGGTGTCTTGGCGATCGCCGCGCCGTCGAATCCCTGCAGCGTCTCCATGCAGGTGACCAGGCGCGTCTCCAGGTCCTGCACCTTCTTTGTGTCGGCGAAGTAGCGCGGCAGTTCGACGAAGGCGCCCTTGACGACGCCCGGTCCCTTGCCGAGGTCGCACTTCTCGAGCGAAACGTTCTTCGGGCCACGCTTCTGTTTCCAGAGGTCTTCGCCCTTGGCTTCGAACAGTTCGGCCGGGTTGCCGTCGGCCAGCATCGCGCGGTACTCGGCGATGCCGTCGGCGGCGCTCTTCTGGCCGAAGGCGGCGGCCGAGACGGCAGCCAGGAAGGTGGTGGCAAGGAGTCGGCGCATGGTGTTCAGCTCACCGTGGCTTCGTCGGTGCGCGTGTCACCCTTGTTGTCCTTCCAGGTGATCGCGACCTTGTCGCCGGCCTTGGCGCCCTTGATGACGAACTGCAGGAAGGGGTTCTTGGCGACGGACGGGCCCCACTGGGCCGTCATCACCGGTTTGCCGTTGTGGTTGGCGGTGACTTCCTGGATGAACCAGGCGGGGATCACCTTGCCGGCGGCGTCCTTGCGCTGGCCGGTTTCCATCTCGTGGCTCATCAGCACGCGCACGGTGGTCTTGTCACCGGCGGCTTGGGCGCGAATGCGCATCGGATCTGCCATGTCGTATCTCCTTCGATTCGGGTGGTGGGGAGGCGGGGCGCTGAACGATCAGCCGCCGCAACCACCCAGGGTGACCTTGATTTCCTTCTGAGCGAAGAGCACCTTGTTGTCGGCGGTGATCACCACGGCGATCACGTTGGACGACTGGCCCATCTTCACGCGGGTGGAGATGTTGGGCTCCACCGCATCGGTGACCTCGAACAGCGCGGCCAGCATCGACGGGTTCTTCTCGACCAGCAGCAGGATGCGCTTGGCGCCGGCCAGCGTGGTCGATGCGCCCACGGGCACCACGGCGCCGTTCTCGGCGATGTCGGGGCCGGTGATCGTGACGTCCTTGCTCTCGGCGGGGCCCGAGGTGCCCAGCGCCTTCATCAGGTCGCCCATGGTCTTGGCATCGAACGCAGCCTGCGACCAGGCCGCCTGCGCCGCCTGGGGCAGCAGCCCCAGCCCTGCCAGCGCGGCAGCCACGGACGCACTGCGCGTCAGCATTTCTCGACGGGTTTGCATGTCCACTCCTACGGAATAAAGGGATGTTATGGAAGAGCTCGGGGCAGGCACAGCCGTGACTACCCTTGTCGCGCAGGGCGCTGGTGTAGCACAGCGAAGCGGATGGCTTCGCCGCTCACTTCTTTGCCCCTTCGGCCAGCCACTGCGCGATGGCACGCGCGTCGGCCTCCGACAGCGCCTGCGCCGGCATGGGGATGGCGCCCCACACACCGCTGCCGCCTGCGCGGATCTTGCCGCCCAGGTAGCTGGCCGCGTCGGCCTGGCCGTTGTACTTCTTCGCGATGTCGCGGAAGGCCGGGCCGACCAGCTTGGCATCGACGGTGTGGCAGGCATTGCAGCCGTTCTTGTTCAGCAGGGCCAGTGCAGCGGGCGGCTCCGGCTTCTGAGGCTGCGCGGCCGCGGCAACTGCCGCGCCGGCAGGCCGCGTGGTGTCGGCGCCATGCTGCGCGCCGACGAGGCGGTTCTGTTCGGCCAGGTTGCCGTGGGCATTGCGGGCGTGATCGGGCAGCAGCGAGGCGTGGCCGGCATCGACAGGGCAATCCTTCATGCATGCTGAACCCTGCACGTCGGGCTTGCGCGGCTTGCCGCCGGGCCACATCGCGTGATCGGTGGTCATGCCGTTGCGGTTGGGCAGCAGCGACTGGGCCTGCGCCATCGTGGCGTCGCTGAGCACGAAGTCGTCGGGCAGCACGCCGCCCAGGTTGAGCAGGAAGGCGGTGACGGCGTAGACCTCGTCGGTGGAGAGCGACTTCGGCGCCGTCCAGGGCATGGCACGGTTGATGTAGTCCCACAGCGTCGAGACGGTCGACGCCTTCATCAGCGTGGTGCGGCCCGGGTAGGCCGGGTCGGTGAGGCGCGCCACGCGGCCGGTCTTCACGTCGTCCTTCGTGGTGCCGCCCACCAGCGGCGAGAAGGTCGAGTTCGATTCGCCGAAGATGCCGTGGCAGGACGCGCACTTGGCCTCCCACACGTCCTGTCCCTGCGACACCGAGCCCTTGCCCTTGGGCAGGCCCTTGAAGTCGGGGCGCACGTCGATGTCCCAGGCAGCCACTTCGGGAGCGGTGGCAGCGCGGCCGATGCCGGGGTAGGCCGTCTGCGCGAGCGCCGCACCGGCTGCCGCGAACAGGGCGGCGGCAACGAGGCTACGACAGCTGGACATTCTTCACCTCGCCGCTTTCCTGGACCAGCCACGACTGGATCGAGTTGTTGTGATAGATCGAACGCGTGCCGCGCACGCTGCGGTTCTGGCGGTAAGTCGGCTGCACATGGCCGGACTCGTCGGTGGCGCGGCTCTGCACGATGGCCGGCTTGCCGTCCCAGACCCAGTCGATGTTGAAGCGCGTGAGGCACTTTGCCATCACCGGCCCTTCGAGCCGCGCCGCTCGCCAAGTGCGCCCGCCGTCCACGGAGACGTCGACCTTCCGGATGCGCCCACGTCCCGACCAGGCCAGGCCCGAGATGTTGTAGAAGCCCTTGTCGAGCAGCACCTGGCCACCCGAGGGCGTGGTGACCACGCTCTTGACCTCTTGCGTGCTGGAGTACTGGCGGTGCAGCCCGCTGGGCAGCAGGTCGACGTAGTGGATGGTCTCGTCCTTGGTGCCGTAGGGCTTGTCGCCCACCTCGATGCGGCGCAGGTACTTCACCCAGCTCACACCCTGCACGCCAGGCACTACCAGGCGCAGCGGGTAGCCGTTCTCGGGGCGCAGCATCTCGCCGTTCTGCCCGTAGGCCACCAGCACCTCGCCGGACTCGACCAGCTCCATCGGGATGGTGCGCGTCATCGACGAGCCGTCGGCGCCTTCGGCGAGCACGTAGCGGGCGCGCTTGTAGTCGACGCCGGCCAGGTCGAACAGCACGCGCAGCGGCACGCCGGTGAACTCGCTGCACGACAGCATGCCGTGCGTGTACTGCACCGTCGGCACGGCCACGTTGCCCCATTCCATGCCCGTGTTCGCGCCGCACTCGATGAAGTGGAATCGCGACACGCTGGGCAGGCGCATGAGCTCGTCCATCGCGAAGACCATGGGTCTCTTCAGCAGCGACGGATCGGAGCCGTTGAGCATCAGGCGGTGCTTGGAGGGATCGATGTCCCACCAGCCCTGGTGATGGCGCTCGAAGTGCAGGCCGGCCGGCGTGACGATGCCGAACAGCGACTGCAGCGGCGCGAACGACACCGAGGATTGAGAGGTCTGCGTCAGCCCCGGGCTGGGCCGGCGCTGCACGTTGGCCTCGAATTTCGAGGGCTTGCCGTAGCCGTCGGTGGCCACGGGCTGGCCCAGGCCCTTGCTGTGCTCGGGCAGCTCGAGGATGTTCGGGTCGCCACCGGCCGCGGGCACGGGGTTGGACTGGCCCAGGGCGAGCGGCGCCGCGGCGCCGGCGGCGGCGGCCGCGAAGGCGCTGCGGATGAAGTCGCGCCGGCCGTGACGCGCCTGCGCGAACACGGTGCGCACGCCGTCGCGGTCGACGAAGCTTTCGGGGGCGCGCTGCAGGCGGCCGGGGTCTGAGGGGTTCCGATCCACGGGGGCTCCAGGAAGGAGAGTCGGGCTGAGAATCTGTATATAAGCAAGTAAGAATATACAGATCCTTTGACCTCGCGCAGATTGGTGGAAACGCTAGGTTCGCAGCGGCCGGGCGAGTCTGTCGCAGGCGCGACAGCCGCGAAGGATTGTCCCCAATGGCGGGTTCGCCGGGTGCTGGAGATCATCCCTGCCTCGCCACTGCGCTGGAGATGACCATGCCATCGATTGCCCGCTTGCACCTGTCGCGCCGCTGTCTGCTCGCCGTCGCCGTGGCCGGCACAGCCGTCTGCCTGAGCGCGCCCGCGCCCGTCTCGGCCCAGGCCTTTCCGAACAAGCCGGTCACGCTGATCGTGCCCTGGCCGGCCGGCGGCTCGACCGACCGGCACCTGCGCGGACTCGCGGAGATCGCCGGCCGCCACCTCGGCCAGCCGGTGATCGTCTCCAACCAGCCGGGCGCCGGCGGAACGCTCGGGCCGGGCAACATGGCGCTGAATGCCAAGCCCGACGGCTACACGATCGCCCAGTTCCCGATGGGCATGCTGCGCATCCCGCACATGAGCAAGCAGCAGTGGCACCCGATCAACGATTTCAGCTTCATCCTCGGCGTCTCGGGCTACACCTTCGGCTTCGTCGTCAAGGCCGACTCGCCGCACAAGAGCTTCAACGACTACGTCGACGCAGCGCGCAAGGCCCCGGGCCAGGTCAACTACGGCTCCACCGGCAACGGCACCTCGCCGCACCTGCTGATGGAGGAGGTGGCCGCGGCGGCGAAGGCGCAGCTCACGCACGTGCCCTACAAGGGCAACGCCGACCTGATGCAGTCGCTGCTCGGCGGCCACGTGATGGCGGCCAGCGACGCCACCGGCTGGGACAAGTTCGTCGATGGCGGGCAGATGCGCCTGCTCGTCACCTTCGGCGAGAACCGCACCAAGCGCTGGCCGACCGTGCCCACGGCGAAAGACCTCGGCTACGGCGTGGTGTCGAGTTCGCCCTACGGCCTGGTTGGCCCCAAGGGCATGGACCCGGCGGTGCTGAAGACCCTGCACGATGCCTTCAAGAAGGCGATGGACGACCCCAAGCATCTCGAACTGATCGAGCAGCTCAACCAGGACCTCTGGTACCGCAGCGGCGAGGACTATGCAAAATGGGCCGTCGAAACCTTCGCCAGGGACAAGGCACTGATCGAGCGCCTCGGCCTGGCGGCCAAATGACGGGAACACGGGAATGAGCATTCGATTCGACGGCCAGGTGGCCATCGTCACCGGCGCGGGTGGTGGCCTGGGGCGCCAGCATGCGTTGGCGCTGGCCGCACGCGGCGCGAAGGTGGTGGTCAACGACTTCGGCCGCGCTGCCGAGGGGCAGTCTCTGACGGCTGCCGAGGCGGTGGTGCGCGAGATCGAAGCGGCCGGAGGCACAGCGGTGGCCCACGGCGCCTCCGTCACCGACGAGGCGGGCGTGGCTGCGATGGTGGCCGACACCCTGCAGCGCTGGGGCCGCATCGACATCCTCGTCAACAACGCCGGCATCCTGCGCGACAAGAGCTTCGCGAAGATGGAACTGGCCGATTTCCGCCTGGTGATGGACGTCCACCTGATGGGCGCGGTGATCTGCACCCACGCGGTGTGGCCCGCCATGCGCGCGCAGAAATACGGCCGCGTGGTGATGACGACCTCGTCGTCGGGCCTGTACGGCAACTTCGGGCAGTCGAACTACGGCGCGGCGAAGATGGCCCTGGTCGGGCTGATGCAGACGCTCTCGCTCGAGGGCGCGAAGGATGGCATCCGCGTGAACTGCCTGGCGCCGACGGCCGCCACGCGCATGACAGAGGGGCTGCTGCCGCCGGCCGTGCTGGCGCGCCTGACGCCGGAGTCGGTGACGCCGGGCTTGCTCTACCTCGTGTCGCAGGACGCGCCCACCCGCGCCATCCTGTGCGCCGGGGCCGGCACCTTCGAACGTGCGCACGTCACGATGACCCAGGGCGTGCACATCGGTGCCGTGCCGGACGCGGCGGAACAGGTCGCGGCCCGATTCGACGAGATCTCCGATCGGCACGACGAGACCGTGCCTGACAGCGGCAGCGCACAGGGAACCAACGAGGTCGGCAAGGCCATGCAGGCCGGCTGAGGCTCGCCCGTACAATCCACAGGTTTTGCCCCCGGCGTGGCCGGGGGCGCACTTGCGAGGATGCCACCCGTGTTCATTTCCCAAGCCTACGCGCAGGCCGCTCCGGCGCCTGCCGCCGCACCCGACTCCTTCCTCGGCAGCCTGGGCAGCATGCTGCCGCTGCTGCTGATGTTCGTGGTGCTGTATTTCGTGATGATCCGGCCCCAGATGAAGCGGCAGAAGGAACACAAGGCCATGATCGACGCGCTGGCCAAGGGCGACGAAGTCGTCACCGGCGGCGGGCTGATCGGGCGCGTGTCCAAGATCGGCGAGAGCTACCTGCATGTCGAGGTGGCCAACGGCGTCGAACTGCAGGTGCAGCGCACCGCGATCGTCCAGGTCCTGCCGAAGGGCACGTTCAAGTAAGCGAGTGCCGGGCGATCGCGTGACAACGCGGTCCGCCCCGTGCGGCCCGCCTGCCAAGAGCAGCCGGTCCGGGCTGTCAAGGAAGTCGTCATGAACCGCTACCCGTTGTGGAAGTACGCGATCCTCGTCGTCGCGCTGATCGTCGGGCTGATCTACACGCTGCCGAACTTCTTCGGCGAGGCGCCGGCCGTGCAGGTCAGCAGCGCGAAGGCGACGCTGAAGATCGACGCCGCCTTCGTGCCGCGCGTCGAGCAGGCGCTCGTCGCCGCAGGCGTCAAGGCCGACTTCGTGCAGTTCGACGGCAACTCGGTGAAGGCGCGCTTCGATACCACCGACAACCAGATCAAGGGCAAGGACGCCATCGTCAAGGCGCTCAACCCCGACGCCAGCGACCCGAGCTACATCGTCGCGCTGAACCTGCTTTCGCGCTCGCCTCAATGGCTGAGCTCGATGCATGCGCTGCCGATGTACCTGGGCCTTGACCTGCGTGGCGGCGTGCATTTCCTGATGCAGGTCGACATGAAGGCAGCGCTGACCAAGAAGGCCGAGGCGCTGACCGGCGACATCCGCACGCTGCTGCGTGACAAGAACCTGCGCCATGCCGGCATCACGCGCGACGGCAACAACGTCGACATCCGCTTCCGTGATCGCGACACGCAGGCAGCCGCGCGCAACCTGCTGGCCGAGCAGTTGCCCGACCTGGCCTGGACCGAGGCGCCCGATGGCAGCGACTTCAAGCTGTCCGGCGTGCTCAAGCCGGAAGCTGCACGCGCGGTGCAGGAGACGGCGGTCAAGCAGAACATCACCACGCTGCACAACCGCGTCAACGAACTCGGCGTGGCCGAGCCGGTGATCCAGCAGCAGGGCCTGGACCGCGTGGTCGTGCAGCTGCCCGGCGTGCAGGACACCGCCAAGGCCAAGGACATCATCGGCCGTACCGCCACGCTGGAGGTGCGCATGGTCGAAGACAGCGCCGAGGCCGCCGCGGCTGCAGTGGGCAGCGGCCCGGTGCCGTTCGGCACCGAACGCTACGTCGAGCGCGGCGGCTCCGGCCTGATCCTCAAGCGCCAGGTCATCCTGACCGGCGAGAACCTGGTCGACGCGCAGGCCGGCTTCGACAGCCAGACGCAGGAGCCGACCGTCAACCTGACGCTGGATGCCAAGGGCGCGCGCATCTTCCGCGACGTGACGCGCGAGAGCGTGGGCAAGCGCATGGCCATCCTGCTGTTCGAGAAGGGCAAGGGCGAGGTCGTCACCGCGCCGGTGATCCGCAGCGAGATCGGCGGCGGCCGCGTGCAGATCTCCGGGCGCATGACCACGATGGAGGCCAACGACACGGCACTGCTGCTGCGTTCGGGCTCGCTGGCCGCGCCGATGGAGATCATCGAGGAACGCACCATCGGCCCGAGCCTGGGTGCCGAGAACATCGCCAAGGGCTTCAACAGCGTGCTGTACGGCTTTGCCGCCATCGGCGTGTTCATGTGCCTTTACTACCTGCTGTTCGGCGTCTTCTCGACGCTGGCGCTGGCCTTCAACGTGCTGCTGCTGATCGCCGTTCTGTCGATGCTTCAGGCCACGCTGACATTGCCGGGCATTGCCGCCATCGCGCTGGCGCTGGGCATGGCCATCGACGCCAACGTGCTGATCAACGAGCGGGTGCGCGAAGAACTTCGCAACGGCGCTTCGCCGCAGGTGGCCATCAACACCGGCTATGAGCGCGCGTGGGCGACCATCCTCGACTCCAACGTCACCACGCTGATCGCCGGCGTGGCGCTGCTGGCCTTCGGCTCCGGCCCGGTGCGCGGCTTCGCGATCGTGCACTGCCTGGGCATCCTGACCTCGATGTTCTCGGCGGTGATGTTCTCGCGCGGCCTCGTCAACCTCTGGTACGGCCGCCAGAAGAAGCTCAAGGGCGTGTCGATCGGCCAGGTGTGGAAGCCTGCGGCCGAGCCTGGCACCGAACCCGCGACGAAGGCCTGAGGAGGAAAGACCATGGAATTCTTCCGCATCCGCCGCGACATCCCGTTCATGCGCCACGCGTTGGTGCTCAACGTCGTTTCGGCTCTGACCTTCCTGGCCGCGGTGTTCTTCATCGCCACGCGCGGCCTGCACCTGTCGATCGAGTTCACTGGCGGCACGGTGATCGAGGTCGAGTACCCGCAGGCGGCGCAGCTCGAGAAGGTGCGCGGCACGGTCGACACGCTGAACTTCGGCGAGGTGCAAGTGCAGAACTTCGGCACTTCGCGCGACGTGCTGATCCGTCTGCCGGTGCGCGGCGACGTCAAGCAGGCCGAGGTGGTGACGCGAGTGTTCGAAGCCCTGTGCAAGGCCGAGGGCGCCGCCACGAGCAGCGTGCAGATGACCACCGACAAGGGCGAGGCCATCAGCAAGGTGGTGTGCGGCAAGGACGGCGCCGAGCCGGTGCGGCTGCAGCGCAGCGAGTTCGTCGGGCCGTCGGTCGGCTCCGAACTGGCGCGCGACGGCGCCTATGCGCTGATCGCCACGGTGGTGGGCATCATGCTCTACCTCGCCATCCGTTTCGAATGGAAGTTCTCGGTGGCGGGCATCGTGGCCAACCTGCACGACGTGGTCATCATCGTCGGCTTCTTCGCCTTCTTCCAGTGGGAGTTCTCGCTGGCCGTGCTGGCCGCCGTGCTGGCGGTGCTGGGCTACTCGGTCAACGAGTCGGTGGTGATCTTCGACCGGGTGCGCGAGGCCTTCCGCAAGTACCGCAAGCTCAACTCGCGCGAGGTGATCGACCACGCCATCACGAGCACCATCAGCCGCACCATCATCACCCACGGCAGCACGCTGATGATGGTGGTGTCGATGTACATCTTCGGCGGCGCCACGCTGCACTACTTCGCGCTCGCGCTGATGATCGGCATCCTGTTCGGCATCTATTCGTCGGTGTTCGTCGCCGCCGCCATCGCGATGTGGCTGGGCGTCAAGCGTGAGGATCTGGTGCGACAGGGGCCGAAGGAAACCGACCCCGACGATCCGAATGCCGGGGCCGTGGTGTAGAGTGCCGTAGACATTCCACGACGCCCGCCCACCCCACCACCCAATGGCGATGACGCCCGCGACCCAGAACGCGTTGGCCCAGCAGGCCCGGCGCGCCTACGTCGAGGGTGCGCTGCGCGGCCTTCCCGGCTTGGTGCAATCGGTCGAGCGGGGCGCCAAGTCGCTGGCCAGCCAGAACGCCGAACCGGCGGTGGCCATGAAGCGCCGCGACATGGTGCTCGATCTGCAGAAGGCGGCACCGTTCTGGCAGCAGGGCATGATTTCCATGTTGCGCAGCGCGATCAGCAGCGGCATGGTGTCGGCCTCCCGCCCCGGCGATCTGCCTCACCCCTCCAATCGCGGCAACAACCTGAGCCTGGTCGACGACGACACGATCGAGCACGAGATCCTCAGCTCGCGCCTGGCTCTGGCCATGATGGACCGCGCCTCGTGGGAGTTCAGCGATCTGCGCTCGCGCATCAGCCAGCTCGAGAAGCGCGAGGAACTCGATCCCAACGATGCTCTGCGGCCGCACGTGCTGGCACGCATCGCCACGGCCTCGTGGCGCGCGGCGGGCCTGAGTCTGGACACCTGGCGCCTGCTGCAGACGGTGCTTCACGACGAGTTCGCACAGTTCGTCGAGGAGGGCTATCACGAGATCAATGCCTGGCTGATCCAGCGCCGGGTCATGCCCGATGTCGATCTGCGGCCGTACATCAAGCGCTCGGCCAACTCGGCCTGGGTGGGCTCGGTCGCCTCTGGCGTGCACAGCCTGTCGGGGGCGCACAGCTCGGGCCACGGGCGCATGGGTGTGGGCGAGGAAACCCGGCTGATGACGCGCGCCGGCGCTCTGGCCCGCGGCATCGACCATGCCGAGGCCGTGCTCGGCCGCCTGAACAAGCTGATCGGCCGGCAACTGCCGGAGTTCGTGGCCACGCAGCAGGCCGGTGCCACCGCGGCCGTCGCCTCACCGGCGCTGCGCGCGGCGATCTCCGATGCCCAGCAGGGCATCGCGCGGCGGCTGGCTCCGGCAGGCGCGGCACGCACCGATGTCGGGGCGGTCAGCACGCCCGCCATGCTGGAAGAACTGCACCAGCGCAAGCAGGCCCTCAAGCAGGCCGCCGCGACGCCCGTGGAGCGGGCCACCATCGAAATCGTCGCCCTGCTGTTCCAGAGCATCCTGACCGAAGAGCGCATCCCGGCGTCGGTGCGCGTCTGGTTCGCCCGGCTGCAGATGCCGGTTCTGCGGGTGGCGGTGAGCGAGCCGGACTTCTTCGCCACTGTCGACCACCCGGCGCGCAAGCTGATCGACCGCATGGGCGCCTGCGTGATGGGCTTCGACGCCACCGGACGGGCTGTCGCGGATCTTCTCGAGAAGGAGATCAAGCGCGTCGTGCAGGTCGTCGAGGCCTACCCGGACACCGGGCGCCGCGTTTTCCAGACCGTGCTGACGGAGTTCGAGAAGTTTCTCGAGCACTACTTCAAGAATCAGAACGAGGCGTCGCGCAAGGGCGTCTCGCTGGCGCAGCAGGTCGAGCAGCGCGAGACGCTGGCCATCCAGTACACGATCGAGCTGCGCAAGATGCTCAACGAGATGCCGGTGCAGGAAGGCGTGCGCGAGTTCCTGTTCCAGGTCTGGGCCGACGTGATGGCGATGACTGCGGTGAAGGCCGGCATCCAGAGTGATCAGACCAAGGCCATGAAGCGTGTCGCTGCCGACCTGATCTGGTCGGCCAGCGCCAAGGTCTCGCGCGAGGAGCGCGCCGAAGTGATCCGGCGCCTTCCGCCGCTGCTGAAGACGCTGCGCGAGGGCATGGAGAACGCCGGCGTGCCGGTCGACAAGCAGGACGAGCACATCCAGCGGCTGAACAACTCGCTGGCGGCGGCATTCACGGCCAAGGCGGCCGTGATCCCGCACGAGCGGCTCGAAGAGCTCATGGGACGTCTCGAGACGCTCGAGGAACTGCTCCCCGAAGCAGCCGACGTCGAGATCGACGAATCGATGGTGCTCGATCTCTCCGGCCACGAGAGTTCCGAACTCGAGGTGGTGGGCGAGGGCGGCTCGATGCCGACGCCGGCCATGGTCGCCTGGGCACGCGAGCTCCAGGTGGGCAGCTGGTACATGCTCGACTACCGCAACCGCAACGAAGCGGTGCAACTCGCCTGGCAGGGGCTGCGCAAGCAGCTCACGCTGTTCGTGTCGCCGCAGGGCCGCGGCATCCTGTTCCAGCAGCACCGGCTGGCCGCCTTCCTGCAGGCGGGCCTGCTGGTGCCGGCCCAGGACGAATCGCTGACCGTGAAGGCCACGCGCAGCGCGCTGGCCAAGCTCGACGTCGATCCCGCGCGCCTGTTGAACTGAGCGGCTCGGGCCGCCAGCGTCAGTGGATCAGCCGGTCTTCGGCGGCCACGAACAGTTCGTCGAGGATCAGCGCATCGGGCTCTTCGCCCAGGCTCCAGAACACCATCAGCACGATGATCTTCAGGTCTTCCAGGTCGATCGGCCCGCCGTTGATCGCACTGGCACGGTCGATGACCATCTCGCGCATCGGCGGCGGCAGGACGCCGGCGGATTCGAGGAAGCTGATGAAGCCGATCGACTCTTCGCCGAGGTGATCCTGTTCCTGCGGGGAGTACACGCGCAGTGCGCCGGGACCTTGGTCGCCGACGTAGGACTCGGACGCCGAAGCGAGCCCGTCGAGCCAGCTCAGCGCCTCCTGGATCTCGTCCGACTCGAAGCCCACAGACGACAGCTTGCGGGTCAGCTGATCGTGGTCGGGACACGCATCGGGCCGCCAGTAGTTTTCGTACAGGTAGACGAGCACGTCGAACATGAATCCACTATACCCCAGCGCCCTGGACGAGCGGGCGTGAAGAATCGCTTGCCGGCCTCAGCCCTGGCCGATGCGCTGGAAACACTGGCCCGGCAGCCGGGCCACCACGCCGCCGAGCTCGAGTTCGAGCAGGCGCACGTTGAGTTCCGCCGCGCTCCAGCCGGTGCGACGCACCAGTTCGTCCAGGCTGATCGGTTCATATCCCATCGCCTCGACGATGGGGTGCGCGGCCGCAGGCTCACGCTGCGTCGGGGCAGTGGGAGTCTCCTCGAGGCCTGGCCAGCTCAGTTCTTCGAGGATGTCGCGGGCCGACTCCACCAGTTTCGCGCCCTGCTTGATGAGGGCGTGACAGCCTTTCGATTGCGGTGCGTGGATCGAACCGGGAATGGCGAACACCTCGCGCCCTCCCTCGACCGCCAGGCGCGCCGTGATCAGTGAGCCGGACTGCAATGCAGCTTCGACCACCAGGGTTCCCCGGCTCAGACCCGCGATGATGCGGTCCCGAAGCGGGAAGTTGGGAGCCAGCGGAGGCGTGCCGAGTGAGTATTCGCTGACGATCAAGCCGTTGTCCGCGATGCGTCTGGCCAGGGCGAGGTGGCGCTTCGGGTAGACGCGGTCAAGCCCGGTGCCGACCACCGCGATGGTGCTGGCCGCCGTGTCCAGGGCGCCCGCGTGGGCCGCTCCATCGATGCCGAGGGCGAGGCCGGAGACGATCGTCAGCCCGGCGCGCCCCAGCTCCGCAGCGAAAGCCTGCGCATTCTCCCGTCCCTGCGGCGTCGGGTTGCGGCTGCCAACGATCGCCAGCGATCCGCTGCGAAGCAGCTCGACGCTGCCGATCGCGTACAGCAGCAGAGGTGGGTCGGCCGTCTCGAGCAGCGCCGCGGGGTAGTCGGGATCTCCCAGCGCGACGAGGTGCCGTGGCGGACCATCGGTCTGCGCCAGCCACGCCAGCGTGAGCGCAAGCAACGCGTCGTGGCCATCGCCTGCCTGCGACAACGCGTGCGCGGCGACCGAACCGACGACCTCCTTGCGCCGTGCCTCGCTGGCGGCGAGCACGGCCTGAGGGGAGCCAAAGGCCGCGAGAAGCCGCCGTGCCGACTCGCGTCCGACCTGGGGCGTCTCGAGCAGCCGCAGCCAGGCGGCAATCTCATCCGCGTCGCAGTCGACGGCGCGCATGTGAGCGAGGCGCCGCCGACGCGCGCGACCTTCAGGGCTGGGTGAACCCGTCGCCCGGCTTGACCGGATCCTTGACCGACAGGATCAGTGCGTAGGACATGCGGTCGAACACGCGGAACACGAACAGCATGCCGTGGCGTTCGTCAGGCAACTTGATGGTCGGTCGCGACGCATCGGTCTTGTCGATCACGCGGGTTCCGGTACGCCACAGCGCGAGCACGTGGCCGCGTTCCATGCCGTCGGCGGCACCCTTGTTCAGCGACACGATCTGGTTCTGGCCGGCCGTGAGGGCGTCCCCGTAGATCGACACGATCTGGCCCGACAGCGGGCTCTGCGGCGCATGCGGCGCATAGTTGCTGAACTCGCGCGCCGGCGTCGGCGCCAACCGATCGCCCACACCCGCTTCCTGCTTGATCGAGGTGACGGAGAAAGTGGCTGGGACGATCTCGGGCTTGCCGTCGGCACCGGTGCGGTTCTCGCCCTGGCGCACGTACTCGGCCGAGCCGACATAGTTGGCCTCGTAGCCGAGAATTTCCTTCGTGGCCGGGTCGCGCAAGGGCTTGGCCTCGCGGAAGATCCTGAACTCACGCTGTTGCGGAATCTCGCCACGAACGTACGCGGTGTCACCACGCGCGAGCAGGACGCGGCCTTCTTGCGTGGCCACGATGCGCGGCGCGGTCTCCAGTTCGTTGCCCTGGAAGATCAGTGCCTCGTTGAGGAAAGGCTCGATCAGGTGGAACGGGATCGACGGGATCGAGCCATCGCCGAGTGCCGACGTGCGGATGCGCGGCGACAGCTTCACGGTGCCATCGGGGCCGATCTGCTGGCCCACGCGCAGGCGGGCGCGGCCGCCGCTCTTGTCCAGCAGAAGCACCTGACCCGGGTAGATGAGGTGCGGGTTGCGGATCTGGTCGAGGTTCATGCCCCACAGTTCCGGCCAGCGCCACGGGCTCTTCAGGTAGAGCTTGGAGATGTCCCACAGCGTGTCGCCCGTTTTCACCGTGTACGAGTCGGGTGCGTTGGCGGACAGTTCGGACAGCGGCACGCCGGTCTGCGCGACTTGCTTGGCCGTGCTGCGCTGCTGCGAGGTCACCGGGTAGTCGACCGCCAGGGCCGAGCCGGCAAGCAGCATGGCACCGATGGCTGTCCCGAGCGCAGCGGCCCGGCGGGCAGGGGAGGCAGTGGGCTGGCGACGCTTCATGGGGTCGATTCTCCGGCGGCGCGGGTGTGGACAGTCGCGCTCTAGGGTTGCTGAGCCGAACGCTCCGTGCCCGGCCCGCATTCGGCGAAAATGCTCATACAGTTTCGAAGATTCTGCCTGTAAACCATTGATATCGCAACGAAACTGGTCCGCGGTAGGCGCAGGTGTGAGGCCTGTCACGGAGCAGCCCGTTGTGTGCACTCCACAAGCGGTTCCGGCAGAATCGAATGGATACAAATGGCCGAACTCAACATCCTCCGCTACCCCGACCCCCGTCTTCACACGGTGGCTCGTCCCGTCGACCAGGTCGACGCGCGCATCCGCCGCCTTATCGACGACATGCTCGAGACCATGTATGCCGCCGAAGGTGTCGGCCTGGCCGCCACCCAGGTCGACGTGCACGAACGCGTGATCGTGATGGATACCTCCGAGGGACGCGACGAGCCTCGGGTGCTGATCAACCCCGAAATCGTCACGCGCAGCGACGAAATGGTCTTCGGCGACGAGGGCTGCCTGTCGGTGCCGACCATCTACGACAAGGTGTCGCGCCATGCGCGTGTCACTGTGCGCGCGCTGAACCGCTCGGGCGAGAGCTACCAGTTCGACGCCGAGGGCCTGCTCTCGGTATGCGTCCAGCACGAGATGGACCACTTGCTCGGCAAGGTGTTCGTCGAGTATCTCAGCCCGCTCAAGCGCGACCGCATCAAGACCAAGATGCTGAAGAAGTCGCGCGACGAGATTCGCGGCTGAGGCCCGGCGTGCGCGTCGTCTTCGCCGGTACGCCGGAGTTCGCTGCCGTCGCCCTGAGGCAACTGCACGCGGCGAGATGCGAGATCCCGCTGGTGCTGACCCAGCCCGATCGGCCCGCCGGCCGCGGCATGAAGCTGCAGGCATCGCCGGTGAAGGCCTTCTCGCAGGCCGAGGGCATCCCGGTCGCGCAACCGCGCGGCTTGCGGCTCGACGGCAAGTACGCCGACGACGCTGCGGCGGCTCGCGCGGCCCTGATCGCGGCGCGCCCCGACGTGATGGTGGTCGCGGCCTACGGGCTGATTCTTCCGGCCTGGGTGCTCGAACTGCCGCGCCTGGGCTGCCTGAACATCCACGCCTCGCTGTTGCCGCGCTGGCGTGGCGCCGCACCGATCCACCGCGCCATCGAGGCCGGCGATGCACAGACCGGCATCACCGTCATGCAGATGGACGCCGGCCTGGACACCGGCGACATGCTGCTCGCCGAACCCGTGGCGATCCGGCCGGACGACACCACCGCCTCGCTGCACGACCGGCTGGCCGAGCTCGGCGGTCGCCTGATCGTCGAAGCCCTCGAACTTGCGGCTTGCGGCGGGCTCAAGCCGCAGCGGCAACCCACCGAGGGCATCACCTACGCCCACAAGATCGACAAGGCCGAGGCGGCCATCGACTGGCGACAGGGTGCTGCGGCCATCGAGCGCCGCCTGCGAGCTTTCGACCCGTTTCCGGGTGCCGCCGGCGTGCTCGCCGGCGAGACACTGAAGGTCTGGCGCGCCGAGCCCTGCGCGGGGGCCGGCCGGCCCGGCGAGGTGCTCACGGTCGGCGAGGCCGGCATCGAGGTGGCCTGCGGCGAGGGGGCGCTGCGACTGATCGAGCTCCAGCGGCCGGGCGGCAGGCGCCTGCCGGCCGCCGCCTTCCTGCAGGGCCACCGCGTCGCGCCGGGCATGGCTTTCGACACGCCGGCCGATTGAACTCCGCGGCGCCGCCCGCATCTACGGCACTCCTGTTTTACGAGGACCACGCGACATGTTCAATCTGATGAAGACCGCCATCCTGATGGCGGCGATCACCGCCCTGTTCATGGCCATCGGCTCGCTGATGGGCGGGCAGACGGGGATGATGCTGGCACTCGCGGTGGCGGTGGCCATGAACTTCTTCAGCTACTGGTTCTCCGACAAGATGGTGCTGAAGATGTACAACGCGCGCGAAGTCGACGCGACGTCGGCGCCGCAGTTCTACCGCATGGTGCAAGATCTGGCGCAGCGCGCCGGCCTGCCGATGCCGCGCGTCTACGTGATCGACGAGGACGCCCCGAATGCGTTTGCCACCGGCCGCAACCCAGAGCACGCCGCCGTGGCGGCCACCACCGGCATCATGCGCGTGCTCAGCGAGCGTGAACTGCGCGGCGTGATGGCCCATGAGCTGGCGCACGTGCGCCACCGCGACATCCTCATCAGCACCGTCAGCGCCACGATGGCCGGCGCGATCTCGATGCTGGCCAATTTCGCGATGATCTTCGGAGGCCGCGACAGCGAAGGCCGCCCGGCCAACCCGATCGTCGGCATTCTGGTGATGCTGCTGGCGCCACTGGCGGCCAGCCTGATCCAGATGGCGATCAGCCGCTCGCGCGAGTTCGAGGCCGATCGCGGCGGTGCCGAAATCTCCGGCGATCCGCGCGCGCTGGCTTCGGCACTGGAGAAGATCCATGCCTACGCGCGCGGCATCCCGATGGCCGCCGCCGAGCGGCACCCCGAGACGGCGCAGATGATGATCATGAATCCGCTGTCCGGCGGCGGGCTGCGCGGGCTGTTCTCCACCCACCCGGCAACGGAGGAGCGCGTGCAGCGCCTGTTGGCGATGGCGCCCGGCGCGCAGTAAGCCCCCGGCGGCCGCCGCGCGGCGCTCAAGTCGCCGCGCCGGCGGCCGATACAGCGGTGAGCCCCTGTCGGGCTGGACCGCCATGAAACGCCATCTCGCCATCTTCGCTCTTGCCCTGCTCGCCGGCTGCGACATGCTGGGCATCGAGTCGCCCGAGAAGGTCGCTGCGACGCGCGAGGCCGACGGCAAGGCCGTTGGTGGCGCTTGCCGCCATGCCGGCCGGGCCATCGAGGACTGTTATGCGCTCAACAAGAAGGCCGATCGGGCCGCGGTGTTTGCCGGTTGGCGCGACATGAACGACTACATGCGCGAGAACAAGATCGAGGAAGTTCCGCCGCAGATCGCCGGCGTGGCCGCCAAGCCTGCCGCCGAAGAGGTCGCCGACGCCCACGTCGAGAAGCGCCCGGCCAAGGGCAGCGAAAGCAAGGCCAAGGACAAGCCGAAGGCGCGCGAGTCCTGAGTCCGGCGGCGCCGGCCGCCCTGCGTGGAGCGACGACAATGCGAGGATGACCTCGCTGCGCGCGCTGCTGCGCGACCCCCATTTCCGCCGCGGCGCGCGCGACATGCTCGACTTCGCGCCCGGCATCGCCGCCTGGGGCCTGGTGACCGGCGTGGCGATGGCCAAGAGCGGCCTGTCGATCCCGCTGGCGGTGCTGATGACGCTGACGGTCTACGCCGGCAGTGCCCAGCTCGCCTCGCTGCCCTTGCTGGCCGCCGGCGCGCCGATGTGGGTGGTGTGGGCCGCCGCCTTCTGCGTGAACCTGCGCTTCGTCATCTTCAGCGCGCAGTGGCGCGTGCACATGGGGCATCTGTCGCGCGGGCGGCGCATGGCCATCGGCTACCTGCTGGCCGACCTGAACCTGATCGCCTTCCAGCGCGCCTGGCCCGGCGCGAAGCGCGAACCCGGGCAGGTGCGCTACATCGTCGGCGGCATCGTGACGATCTGGTTCACCTGGCAAATCCCTTCGCTGTTCGGCATCTTCCTGTCCGAGGCCATACCGACGCAGTGGGGCCTGGGCTTTGCCGGCACCCTGGCCATGCTGGGCCTGACCTACGGTTTGCTGAACGATCGCAGCACCTGGACGGCCGCCGCCGTCGCCGGTGCGGCGGCCGTGGCCACCTTTGCGATGCCGCTCAAGCTCAACATCGTGGTGGCCATCGCCGCGGCCGTGGCCGCCGGTCTGCTGATCGAGCAGGCCGAGCGCGCCGGCCAGCGCATGAAGGGCGGCGCATGACCGACGGCTGGCTCGGCGCCGTGACCATCCTCGGCCTAGCCGTGGTCACCTTCATTGCGCGCAACTTCTTTCTTTTTCCGGACCGCGAGGTCAAGATTCCGGCATGGCTGCAGCGGGGCCTGAAAGTGGCGCCGCTGGCGGCATTGGCCGCGGTGGTGGTGCCCGAGGTGATCATGACCCAGGGCAAGCTCATCGCCACCTGGCAGGACGCCCGCTTACCCGCCGTCGCCGCTGCTTCGCTGTACTACCTGTGGCGCCCCGGAGTGCTCGGGCCGCTGCTCGCGGGCCTGGCGGTGTTCCTGCCGCTGCGGCTGATGTGGGGCTGGTGAGCCGCTGCCCGCTGAATTCCGATTCGCCTTCGTAACCAAGTTACCTTATCATCAACTCTTGAGTTTCATCATGAACGTTCTTCGTTTTACCGATCTCGTCGCCGCCGGCAAGGTGGCGGGTCAGCGTGTCTTCATCCGTGCCGACCTGAACGTGCCGCAGGACGATGCCGGCAAGATCACCGAGGACACCCGAATCCGCGCCAGCGTGCCCTGCATCGAGCAGGCGCTGAAGGCCGGCGCCGCGGTGATGGTCACTTCGCACCTGGGCCGGCCGACCGAGGGCGAGTTCAAGCCCGAGGATTCCCTGGCGCCGGTGGCTGCACGCATGGGCGAACTGCTCGGCCGCGAGGTGAAGCTGGTTTCCGGCTGGGTCGATGGCGTGCAGGTCGCGCCCGGCCAGGTGGTGATGCTGGAGAACTGCCGCCTCAACAAGGGCGAGAAGAAGAACAACGAAGAGCTGGCGAAGAAGATGGCCGCGCTGTGCGACATCTTCGTGCACGACGCCTTCGGCACCGCGCACCGCGCCGAGGCCTCGACCTACGGCATCGCGCAGTTCGCCAAGATCGCCTGCGCCGGGCCGCTGCTGGCTGCCGAGATCGACGCCATCACCAAGGCGCTTGCCAACCCGAAGCGCCCATTGGTGGCCATCGTCGCCGGCAGCAAGGTCAGCACCAAGCTGACCATCCTGAAGAGCCTGGCGAAGAACGTCGACCAGCTCATCGTCGGCGGCGGCATCGCCAACACCTTCATGCTGGCCAGCGGCCTGCCGATCGGCAAGAGCCTCGTCGAGGCCGACCTGTTGGCCGAGGCCAAAGCGGTCATCGAGGCCATGAAGGCACGCGGCGCGGCCGTGCCGATCCCGGTCGACGTGGTCACGGCCAAGGAGTTCAAGGCCGATGCCAAGGCCACGGTCAAGCTGGCCAAGGACGTCGAGGCCGACGACCTGATCCTCGACATCGGCCCGCAGACGTCGGCACAACTCGCCGCGCAGCTCAAGGCGGCCGGCACCATCGTCTGGAACGGCCCGGTGGGTGTGTTCGAGTTCGAGGCCTTCTCGCACGGCACCGAAGCGATCGCACGGGCCATCGCCGCCAGCTCCGCCTTCAGCATCGCCGGCGGTGGCGACACGCTGGCGGCCATCGCCAAATACGGCATCGAGAAGCAGGTGGGCTACATCTCCACCGGCGGCGGTGCCTTTCTCGAAGTGCTGGAGGGCAAGACGCTGCCGGCCTTCGAGATCCTCGCGAAGCGCGCGCAGGCATGACAGTCATGCCGGCAGGCCAGGGACAGCGCGTCGCGGCACTTCGATAATCCCCAGACAAAGACAACGGAGACTCCATGCCCCGCGCCACCAAGATCGTTGCCACCCTCGGCCCCGCCTCCAGCTCCCCCGAGGTGCTGGAGCGCATGATGCGCGCGGGCGTCGACGTGGTGCGCCTGAACTTCTCGCACGGCAAGGCGCAGGACCACATCGACCGCGCCATGCTCGTGCGCGAGGTGGCGGCGCGCGCAGGCAAGGAAGTGGCGATCATGGCCGACCTGCAGGGCCCGAAGATCCGCGTCGGCAAGTTCGACGGCGGCTCGACGATGCTGACGGCCGGCCAGTCGTTCATTCTGGATGGCGCGACCACGGCGCTGGGCACCAACGAGCGTGTCGGACTGGACTACAAGGATCTGCCGCGCGACGTGAAGCCCGGCGATACGCTGCTGCTCAACGACGGCCTGTTGCGACTGACGGTCGAGGCGGTGCGCGGCGACGAAGTGCACACGACGGTGGTGATCGGCGGCGAGCTGTCCAACAACAAGGGCATCAACAAGGCTGGCGGCGGCCTCACCGCACCGGCACTCACCGCCAAGGACATGGAGGACATCAAGACCGCGATGGCCTTCCAGTGCGAGTACCTGGCGGTGAGCTTCCCGAAGAACGCCACCGACATGGAAATGGCGCGCCAGCTCGCCAACGTGGCCGGCGAGCCGTGGCGGCACAAGCCGGCACTGATCGCCAAGATCGAGCGCAGCGAGGCCATTCCCGTGCTCGACCAGATCCTCAAGGCGAGCGACGGCATCATGGTCGCGCGCGGCGACCTGGCAGTGGAGGTCGGCAACGCCGCCGTGCCGGCACTGCAGAAACGCATGATCCGCCTGGCGCGCGAGATGGACAAGGTGGTCATCACCGCGACGCAGATGATGGAGTCGATGATCGTCAACCCGGTGCCCACGCGCGCCGAGGTGAGCGACGTGGCCAATGCCGTGCTCGACGGCACCGACGCCGTGATGCTCAGTGCCGAGACGGCCGCCGGCAAGTACCCGGTGGAGACGATCACGCAGATGGCTGCCATCGCGCTGGAAGCCGAGGCCGCCGACGACGTGTCGATCGAGACCGACTTCACCAACAAGAAGTTCGGCCGCATCGACCAGTCGATCGCCATGGGCGCGCTGTTCACGGCCCACCACCTGGGCTGCAAGGCGATCCTCGCATTGACCGAGTCGGGCTCGACCGCGCTGTGGATGAGCCGGCACAACGTCAAGGTGCCGATCTATGCGCTGACGACGCAGCTGGTGTCGCAGCGCAAGATGACGCTGTACCGCAACGTGCGGCCGCTCTTGATGCCGGTGTTCACCGACCGCGATCAGGCGCTGGCCGCCGCCGAGAAATTGCTCGTCGAGCGCGGCGTGCTGCGCCCCGGCGACACCTACGCGATCACCTGCGGCGAGCCGATGGGCTACCCCGGTGGCACCAACATGCTGAAGGTCTGCCGCGTCGCCTGATGGCCAGTGACCTGACCCTGCGGGACATCGAGGCCGCCGCGCAGCGGCTGCGCGGCGAGGTGGTCGACACGCCCTGCCTCGTGTCGCGCACGCTGTCCGAACTGGCCGGCTGCGAGGTCTACCTCAAGTTCGAGAACCTGCAGTTCACCGCCTCCTTCAAGGAGCGCGGCGCCTTGAACAAGATGGCGCAGCTCGGCGAGGCCGAACGCGCGGCCGGCGTGCTGGCGGTGTCGGCCGGCAACCATGCGCAAGGCGTGGCGTACCACGCGCAGCGCATGGGCATCCCGGCCACCATCGTCATGCCGCGCTTCGCGCCGGCGGTGAAGGTGGACAACACGCGGCGCTTCGGCGCGACCGTGGTGCTCGAAGGCGACACCTTCGACGATGCGCGCGCCCACGGCCTGGCGCTGGCGAATGAGCGCGGCTTCACCGTGGTGCACCCGTACGACGACCTGGCCGTCGCCGCAGGTCAGGGCACGATCGCGCTGGAGATGCTGGCGGCTCAGCCGCAGATCGACACCCTGATCGTCGCCATCGGCGGCGGCGGGTTGATCTCCGGCATGGCCACGGCGGCGCGTGCGATCAAGCCGGGCATCGAGGTCTACGGCGTGCAGACCGAGCGTTTCCCGGCGGTGTGGAATGCCGTGCACCACGGCCACCGCGAGAGCGGCCAGGCCACCATCGCCGACGGCATCGCCGTCAAGTCGCCGGGCGCGCTGACGTTGCCGATCATCAAGGAGCGCGTCAGGGACGTGCTGTTGGTGAGCGAGGACGACATTGAGCAGGCCATCCTGATGCTGCTCGAGATCGAGAAAACGGTGGTCGAAGGTGCCGGCGGCGTCGGCCTGGCTGCCCTGATGAAGCACCGCGAGCGTTTCGCGGGCCGCCGGGTCGGTCTGGTGCTGTGCGGCGGCAATATCGAGCCGCTGGTCCTGGCCGAGATCATCGAGCGCGGCATGGTGAAGTCGGGGCGGCTCGCGCGCTTGCGGCTGGACATCCGCGACGTGCCGGGCGCGCTGGCCGACGTGGCCACGCTGCTGGGCAAGCTCGGCGCCAACATCGACGAGGTGCAGCACCAGCGTGCGTTCACCTCCCTGTCGGTGGAGCGGGCGCAGATCGAGGTGGTGGTGCGCACGCGCGGCGTCGCCCACATCGAGCAGATTCTCGCTGCGCTGCGCGCACAGGATTACCGGGCCGAACGCGTCGGTTGACGCGCCTCAATCCAGCGTCGGCACGGCGGGCGGAGCATCCGGATCGAGCCGATCCAGGAGACTGCCATGACGAGCGCGCCGACGAGTTGCATCCGCTGGTTCCGTGACCTGTCGCTGACCGACCTGCCGCTCGTGGGCGGCAAGAACGCCTCGCTGGGCGAGATGTTCCAGCAGCTCACGCCGCTGGGCGTGCGCATACCGGACGGATTCGCGGTCACTGCCGAGGCCTACCGCGATGCGCTGGACGAATCCGATGCGTGGGTGCAGTTGCATCGGGCGCTCGACGGCCTGGACAAGCGCGACATCGCCGCGCTCGCCCGCGCGGGCGCGAAGGCGCGCGAGATCGTCTACGGCGCGCCCATGCCCAAGCACGTGGAGACGACGATCCGCGAGGCCTGGCGCGAAATGAAAGCGCGCTTCGGCGAAGACCTCAGCGTGGCGGTGCGAAGCTCGGCCACGGCGGAAGACCTGCCCACCGCCAGCTTCGCCGGCCAGCACGACACCTACCTGAACATTCGCGGCGAAGAGACCTTGCTCGATGCAGTGAAGCGCTGCCAGGCGTCGCTGTTCACCGACCGCGCGATCTCATACCGAATCGACAACGGCTTCGACCATTTCAAGGTCTATCTCTCGGTGGCGGTGATGCAGATGGTGCGCAGCGACCTGGCGTCCAGCGGCGTGATGTTCAGCATCGACACCGAGTCCGGGCATCCCGACATGGTGTTCATCACCGGCGCCTGGGGGCTGGGCGAGAACGTGGTGCAGGGCGCCGTCGACCCCGACGAGTTCTACGTGCACAAGCCGACCTACCGGCAGGGATTCCGCAGCGTCTTGCGCCGCACGCTCGGCGACAAGCAGATCCAGATGGTCTACGCGAGCGGCCGCACCCGCGAGCCGGTAGTGAACCGCCCGACGCCGAAGGCCGACCGCGCGCGCTTCTGCCTGAGCGACGCCGACGTGCTGGAACTCGCCGGCGCCGCGATCAAGATCGAGGACCACTACAGCCGCCAGGCCGGTACGTTGCGCCCGATGGACATCGAATGGGCCAAGGACGGCCCGGATGGGCCCATCTACATCGTGCAGGCGCGGCCGGAGACGGCGGTGTCGCAGCGCTCGGCCACGCAGATCGAGGAGTTCGTGCTCGACGGCCAGGGCGAAGTGAAAGCGCGCGGCCGTGCCGTCGGCGCGCGCATCGCCACGGGTGCGGTGCGCCTGGTGGCCGATGCGCGCCACCTGGCGGAGTTCAAGCCCGGCGAGGTGCTGGTGGCCGACACCACCACGCCCGACTGGGAGCCGGTGATGAAGACCGCCGCGGCGATCGTCACCAACCGCGGCGGGCGCACCTGCCACGCCGCCATCGTGGCGCGCGAACTCGGCATTCCGGCGGTGGTGGGCGCCGAGCACGCCACCACGACGCTGGCCAACGGCGAAGGCGTGACCGTGTCCTGCGCCGAAGGAGCGATGGGCAAGGTCTACGCGGGCACGGTGCCCTTCCACCGCGAAGTCAGCGACATCGCCGGCCTGAAGAAGCCGCGCACCGAGATCATGGTGAACCTCGGCAACCCGGAGCTGGCGTTCCAGACGAGCATGCTGCCCTGCGATGGCGTGGGCCTGGCGCGCATGGAGTTCGTCATCAACGAGCACATCAAGGTGCACCCGATGGCGGTGCTGCACCCCGAGCGCATCGTCGACGAGAAGGAGCGTGCTCAGGTGCAGTCGCTGTGGGCCGGCTGTCCGGACGGCGCGAGCTACTTCATCGAGCGGCTGGCCGAAGGCATCGGCACCATTGCCGCGGCGTTCTTCCCGCGGCCGGTGATCGTGCGCCTGTCGGACTTCAAGAGCAACGAGTACGCGGCGCTGCTGGGCGGGCGCGTGTTCGAGCCGCACGAAGAGAACCCGATGATCGGGTTCCGCGGCGCGGCGCGCTACATCCACCCGGCCTACGCGGAAGGTTTCGCGCTCGAGTGCCAGGCGCTCAAGCGTGTGCGCGACGTGATGGGGCTGACCAACCTGAAGGTGATGGTGCCGTTCTGCCGTCGGCTCGATGAGGCCCGCGGCGTGCTCGCGGCGATGGCCGGCCATGGGCTCGGCCGTGGTGTGAACGGGCTGCAGGTCTACGTGATGTGCGAGATCCCGAACAACGTGCTGCTGATCGACGAATTCTCCGAGTTGTTCGACGGCTTCTCGATCGGCTCCAACGACCTGACCCAGCTCACGCTCGGTGTGGACCGCGACAGCGCGATCGTCGCCGAGTCCTTCGACGAACGCGACCCGGGCATGCTGAAAATGCTCAAGCTCGCCGTCGAAGGCGCCAAGCGCAATGGCCGGCACAGCGGCATTTGCGGCCAGGCGCCGTCGGACCACCCGGAGATCGCGAAGTACCTCGTGGAACTGGGCATCGACAGCATCAGCCTGACGCCGGATACCGTGCTGCGCACGATGCGCGCTCTGGCGGAGATCGAGGCCAAACGGCTCTGAGGCCGGCGCAGCTCAGGCCGCTTCGGCACGCACGCTGTCGACCAGCGCACGCACGCGGGGCGACATGTTCACCGGTTCGAGCGCCAGCTCGGGCTGGCTGCGCGCGAAGACGCGGAAGAGTTCGTCGGCGAAACCGTGGCCGATGTCCGTCACGCCCGAGAAGTCGAGTTGCGCATGGCGGAACTGCTGCAGTCGCTGCGCGGCACACCGGGCCTGGGCGCGCGAATCGAGCGCGCAGCCCGGTGCGGTGAGCAACTGCAGGGGCACGACGGTTCGCTCGAACGCATAGCCCTGGCCGTCGCGGCTGTGTTCGCGCAGTACCGAGTCGAGCGTGCGCGTCGTGTCCAGAGCGATGGCAACGAACACCGAGGTGCCGTGCCGGGCCGCGGGTGTGGTGCGCGACCAGCGGTGGCGCTGCCAGGCGCGGTGCTGGAAGGCGGTGTCGTTCGCATGGAGGTCGAGCACGTCGGCGATGCGAGAGGTGAAGTACAGGCCGCGGCCGGTGTGCCGCTCGGGATCGCTGGTGAGCTTGCCTTTGCTCAGCTCCAGCATGGCCAAAGCGGGGTCGACGATCCGGAAGTACTGCGCGACCTTGTCGAACAGGCCGCGGCCGTCATCGGAAACCAGCAACTGCAGGTGAGCCGGTGTCTGCCGCATCGAGACGGTGACGCTCGTGCCGCCGCTGTGGTCGATGGCGTTGTTCACCAGTTCGCCGAAAGCGTGCTGGGCCAGCCGCACGACGTTGGCGGGCAACGTGAAGTTCGGCGCGAAGTCGCGCGACCAGGGCAGGGCCTCGTCGAGCCCGGCCAATGGGTAGCGCTGCACGACCTGGCGCAGCAGCCCGGGCACATGGTGCGGGCGGCGCGGCATGCCGTGTTGGGCGATCCACTGCGTCTCGACCAGGCGGGCGATCGTCTTGCCTGCCGTGCGGCGACTGACCGACAGGCGTTGCATGAGATGTGCCGCCAGGTCGTGAGGATGGGCGAGTGCGGCCGCGGTGATCCAGGGAGTGATGGCCGTCAAGGCAATGCGCGACATGGCAGATCCTTTCCGTCGGCAAAGGGCCGTCCGAACGCCGAGTGTCGGCCGCCGCGCGAACTGCGGGGCCGCGAAAAGCCGGGTGAACGCCCGCCAGTTTCGCCGGCGAATCCCCCGGATTCGGGCATGTTGCAGCGCAAAACCTGGCACCTCGGCTCGCTAGAATCGAACGAGTTACCGCCAGGTTACCGACGATGGTGCGTGGCAAGCCGAACGACTCACTTCCGGAGAACGACCATGCCTCTCGTTTCGATGCGCCAACTGCTCGACCATGCCGCCGAAAACGGCTACGGCATCCCCGCCTTCAACGTCAACAACCTGGAGCAGGTTCAGGCCGTGATGACCGCGGCCGACGAAATTGGGGCGCCGGTGATCCTGCAGGCGAGTGCCGGTGCGCGCAAGTACGCGGGCGAGCCGTTCATCAAGCACCTGATCCAGGCCGCGCTCGAGCAGTGGCCTCACGTCCCGCTGGTGATGCACCAGGACCACGGCCAGAGCCCGGACGTCTGCAAGGGCGCCATCAACCTGGGCTTCAGCTCGGTGATGATGGACGGCTCGCTGCAGGCCGACGGCAAGACGATCGCCAGCTACGACTACAACGTCGACGTGACGCGCAAGGTGGTCGACATGGCGCATGCGCTGGGCGTCACCGTCGAAGGCGAACTCGGCTGTCTGGGCTCGCTCGAGACCATGAAGGGCGACAAGGAAGACGGCCACGGCACCGAGGCCACGATGACGATGGACCAGTTGCTGACAGATCCCGAGCAGGCCGCCGACTTCGTCAAGCGCACGCAGCTCGACGCGCTGGCCATCGCCATCGGTACCAGCCACGGCGCCTACAAGTTCACCCGCAAGCCTACCGGTGACATCCTGGCGATCAACCGCATCAAGGAGATCCACCGACGCATCCCGAACACCCACTTGGTGATGCACGGCAGTTCCAGCGTGCCGCAGGATCTGCTGGTCGAGATCCGCCAGTACGGCGGCGCAATGAAGGAGACCTATGGCGTGCCGGTCGAGGAGATCCAGGAAGCCATCAAGCATGGCGTCCGCAAGATCAATATCGACACCGACATCCGCCTGGCCATGACGGCGGCCATCCGCAAGTACTTCGTGCAGAACCCGGAGAAGTTCGATCCGCGCGACTACCTCAAGCCGGCCCGAGAGGCCGCCAAGGTGATCTGCAAGCAGCGCTACCAGCAGTTCGGCTGCGAAGGCCAGGCGGGCAAGATCAAGGGGCAGGCGCTGATCGACGTGGCCAAGCGATACGCGAGCGGTGAACTGGCGCAGACGGTGGTCTGAGCCGCCAGGGCGGCCTCGCGACGACCCGGCTTCGGCCGGGTTTTTTCATGGGGCCGCTCACTAGAATTCGGCGATTCCCCTGAAACGAACGCCTTCGCGGCGACAAAGGAGCTCCATGACTGCCGCCCTGCTCGAAAGCACCATCCGCTCTCTGCCTCTCGTTGCCAAAGGCAAGGTGCGCGACAACTATGCGGTGGGCGCAGACCGGCTGCTGATGGTGGCGACAGATCGCCTGAGCGCCTTCGACGTGGTCATGGGGGAACCCATTCCGGGCAAGGGCGAGATGCTGACGCGCATGGCGCTGTTCTGGTTCGGCAAACTGGGCCACATCGTGCCCAACCATCTGACGGGGCAGGACCCGGAAAGCGTGGTGGCGCCGGAAGAGCGTGAGCAGGTACGCGGCCGTTCGATGCTGGTCAAGCGGCTCGAGCCGCTGCCGGTCGAGGCCGTGGTGCGTGGTTATCTGGCTGGCAGCGGTTGGAAAGAGTACCAGGAGGGGCAGTCCGTCTGCGGTGTGGCCTTGCCCGCCGGGCTCAAGAACGCGAGCAAGTTGCCCGCCCCCATATTCACGCCAGCGACCAAGGCCGAGATGGGCTCGCACGACGAGAACATCAGTTTCGATCGGATGAAGCAGATCATCGGCGACGTTCTGGCAGAGAAGGTCCGGGAGACATCCGTTCGTCTCTACGCCGAGGCCGCCGCCTTCGCCTTGCAGCGCGGGATCATCATCGCGGACACCAAGTTCGAGTTTGGTCTGGACAAGGACGGGACATTGACCCTGATGGACGAGATCCTGACGCCCGATTCATCCAGGTTCTGGCCCGTTGAAGGGTACGTCGAAGGCGCGAATCCGCCGAGCTACGACAAACAGTTCGTCCGTGATTGGCTAGAGCGGGCGACAGTTCATGGACAGCCTTGGAACAAGAAAGCGCCCGCCCCGCCCCTGGACGCTGAAGTAGTCCTCAAGACTGCTGCGAAGTATCAAGAGGCGATGAAAACTCTGCTGGGGTGAAGAATGAAATCACGTTTTCTAGTGCGGATGGATGAGTTAATTGACGTTGCCGAAAGTTCGAGTAAGGCAGTATGCTTGAATCTTGAGACGGCAAGCTATTTGGCTCGCAGAGGGGATCATATCGAATCAAGAAGTATTGTTCATCGAGTACGAAGCGAAGGGCAACATCTGAAGAACGGAACTATCGGTGCTTGGTTGAACTTCGCTGAAGGGATGCAGTTTCATTCCGCGGGCAACGCTTCTGAAGCGAAACTAAAATGGCAACGTTGTTTAGCCATTGCAAGGTCTGCGAATGCCAATGAGGTTGTGGCAAGAGTATCAGCATGGCTTGCGTTTGTTGATTATACTAATTTAAGCATTTCATCGCTAATATCAAATACGCGCGAGGCACTCTCGGTGCTTGCGGATGATAATTTTGAGGCGATTGCCAGAACAAATCTGACAGCCGCCCAAGTTTTCCACCTATGCGGCGATTACGAAAGCGCAAGACTGTTCTACGAGAAATCTAGAACTGCTTGCCTAGAATATTGTGACGACGTTATGCTCGCTGCACTTATACATAATATGGCATGGCTCAGAGTGTCAGCCCGAAGAAATCAAACGCTCCAAGGCCTTGAGACCAAGGATGAAGGTTTCCTAGTAGAAGCGGCGGCTGAGTCTACGAGCAGCTATGAGAAACTAATTGATTCGAAGGGTTTGGATGTGATGACTCCGCTCCTTGGTGCGCAGGTTGATATCATGTTCGGTAGATATGCGGTTGCAATTGATAAAATCGGTGCGAAGTTGAAGGATCTTCGATCTCAAGGGCTCGCTCGGCTCAGTGGGGTGCTCATAGCTGACTGCGCCTATTGTCGCGCGCAGATTGGCGATATCGAAGGGGCAAAGAACGACGCCATCGTGGCATTAGGATCAATTTCGCAAATCGATCATGTCGATGATCTTGCTGTCCTGTTCACTCGTGTTTCTACAGTTTTCAAATTGACGGGAGATCTAGAAAAATCTACCGAATGCATTGAAAGGGCTAAAGAATTATGGTCCGAGTTCATGCTGCTCCGAAAGAGTATCCTGGTACAGGTCGGTGGGCATCCCGGTTTTGTCGCGTGAACAACCTAATCGATCGCTTCGAGCTTATTTGTGGTACTGTACTTATCTCTTGGATAAAACATAGATAATTCATGTTGGTTCGAGCAAGGAGGGAGTCTTATGATCCGATTGAGCTTATGATCAATGTAGGCAAAGTGTGATTCTGCCCGCCACGGCTCGCAATCTTGGTTGCTCCCACCCGGTTCCCCAGCTGAACCGAATCTTCTAGACTCCACCCCTTCTCCAGACCGGATAGCAATGCCGCGCGAAACGCGTCGCCGCAGCCGGTTGGATCGACGATCTGTTCTGCTTTGACTCCAGGCACATGAGTGCGCTCACCCTGCTGCCAGATGTCGCAGCCGTCGGCGCCCAGGGTGACGACAACACCCTTCAGGTGAGAGCGCGACAGAGATTCCAGCGAGTAGCCGGTCCGGTCGCACAGCATCTTCGCCTCGTAGTCGTTCAACGCAACCCAAGTGGCTTTCGAGATGAAGTCCTTCAGTTCGGTGCCGTCGAACATCGGCAGTCCTTGGCCGGGATCGAAGATGAACGGAATCTTGGCATCAGTCAGCTGCCGTGCGTGCTGGAGCATGGCGTCGCGGCCGTCGGGCGCGATGATCGCCACGCTGATGTCGTCGCGGTGGGGCACGGCCGTCAGATGGGCCGACTGCATCGCGCCAGGGTGAAACGCAGTGATCTGGTTGTTGTCGATGTCCGTGATGATGATGGCCTGCGCCGTGTAGCTGTCCTCCACCACGCGGATGTACTCGGTGCTCGCATTCCACGAGCGCACGCGGGCCAGGTAGTCCTGCCCATCGGTGCCGATCGCCGCCATGATCAGCGGCTCACCTCCCAACTGCTTCAGGCTGTAGGCGATGTTGCCGGCGCACCCGCCGAACTCGCGCCGCAGCGTCGGCACCAGAAACGAGACGTTGAGGATGTGCACCTGATCCGGCAAGATCTGCTGAGAGAATCGGCCAGGAAAAGTGGTGATCGTGTCGAAGGCGAGCGATCCGCAGATCAGGGCAGGCATAGAGGCTCCAAGGGTGAATAGGGGGCTTTGGCAGCGCGGGCTACCGCCGGTTCAGGGATAGAAGACTTCGACGGTGTAGCCCGCGATGCGAACTGCGCCCGTGGACATCGTCGCTTGCAGCGAAGTCTCGCTGCCGGCTGGCATCGTCGCGGTCTGGCTGCGGAAGTCCTGCGGGCTCATCGCCCGCCGAGCCACCAACTGCCCGTTCGCATCGGTCAGAGTCAGGTCGATCCAGGGCAGCGCTGCGACTGTGGTCGCGCGATTGCGAAGTGTCACGCTCAGGCGGAACCCATCGCCCGACGACGCCTTTGCCAGTGCGGTGCTCTCCACCACGATGTCCTCGATGCGCCTCGGCGGCTCTATGGTGCAGCCCGAGAGCCTGCACCAGGCCTGCAGCGTTGCCACAGTGCCGGGCAGCCTCGCGGCCATGCCGTCACGGAAGTGGTTCGCTGCCTGACCAGTGAGCAACAGGGCGAGCACGACCACCATCAGGCGCAGCATCTTTCGCGCACTCGAAGACTGCCATCGTGCTTCCCGCTCCGCGCTGCGAACGAACTCCGGCGCCTCCGCGCCGTCGTGCGCCTCGCTGTCCTGCCCCTGCGTCGATGGATCGAGCATCACCGGCTCGATCGCGTCTGCCGGTACATCGGTATCGAAACGCGCGTCTGCGAAGTCCGGCCCTTTGCGATCGCCGCTGCCCAGTCCGGTCAGCGCGCCGAAGCCGGTGCGACGCGGCGAGCCGAAGATCTGCTCGTCGATGCGATCGACCAGATCCGGGTCGGTTGTCTCTATCGGGCCGTCGTCGGTCGGCTGCAAAGCGCCGCCCGTGCCGCGTGCTGGCTCGGCCCAATCCGGCGGCGAATCGCGATCCAGGTCGAACAGGCCCTCGAGGGCGTTGAACACCTCGTCGCAACGCCCGCAACGCACCCAGCCTTCGGACACCTTGAGCTGATCCTGCACGACGCGGAAAACGGTTCCGCAGGAAGTGCATCGGGTGGCCAGGCTCATGGCCGAATCATGCCATTCCGGCTTCGGCGCCGCGCACGGCCGTCATCAGCACCCATCCCTCCTGAGCATCGCTGACTTCCAGGTCGAGCCACGGAGCATAGGCCGACCGCAGCTCTTCGACCTGCCGTTCGAGGATGCCCGCCAGCACCAGCGACCCAGCCGGAGCGACATGGGCGCTCAGCAGCGGTGCCAGCAGCTTCAGCGGGGTGGCCAGGATGTTGGCATAGACCAGCGCATAGGCGCCTTGGGCGAGTTCGGGCAGGCCGGCATTCACGCTGACGTGATTGGCCTGCGCATTAGCACGTGTGGATTCCACCGCCGCCGGGTCGATGTCCACGGCATCGATGTCACGCGCGCCGTGCAGGGCGGCGCCGATGGCCAGGATGCCCGAGCCGCAACCGTAGTCGAGCACGCGGCTCCAGCCAGCGGCCCGCTGGGGCGCCTGCCGGGCCGTCCAGCGCAGGCACATGCGCGTGGTCGGGTGCGTCCCGGTCCCGAAGGCCAGGCCCGGGTCGAGGCGGATGACCTGGCTTGCCTGCGGTGGCACTTCGTGCCAGCTGGGCACGATCCAGAAACCCGGCGCAACCTCGACCGGCGCGAACTGCGACTGCGTCAAGCGCACCCAGTCCTGCTCGGCCACCGGCCGCATGGCCACCAGCGACACGTCACCGGCCCAGTCCTGCGCCAGCAGCAGCGTCGCGGCTTCGGTGGCCGCCGCCTCGTCGGCAAACAGCGCGATCACCCGCGAGCGGCGCCAGCCGCCTGCCGGCGCTGGCATGCCAGGCTCGCCGAACAGGGCGTGCTCCGCATCGGTGTCCGCGTCGGCGTCCTCGACGGAAGCCGACAGTGCACCGAGTTCGTCGATCAGCGCATCGGAGACCGGCTCGACCGCATCTTCCGGCGCCAGCAGCAACAGTTCAAACATGCCGGCCCGCTCAGCGCTTGTGCTCTGCCATCCACCCCTCGAGGTAATGGATGCTGGTCCCGCCTTCGATGAACTTGGCGTCCACCATCAACTCGCGGTGCAGCGGAATGTTGGTCAGGATGCCCTCCACCACCGTCTCCGACAGCGCGATGCGCATGCGTGCCAGCGCCTGGTCGCGCGTGTCGCCGTGCGCGATGATCTTGCCGATCATCGAGTCGTAGTTGGGCGGCACGAAGTAGTTGGTATAGGCGTGGGAATCGACGCGCACGCCAGGCCCGCCCGGCGGGTGCCACATGGTGATGCGGCCGGGCGAGGGCGTGAACTTGTACGGGTCCTCGGCGTTGACGCGACATTCGATGGCGTGGCCGCGCATCTGGATGTTGCGTTGCGTGAAGGGCAGCTTCTCGCCGGCGGCCACGCGGATCTGCATCTGCACGATGTCGATGCCGGTCACCAGCTCGGTCACCGGGTGTTCCACCTGCACGCGGGTGTTCATCTCGATGAAGTAGAACTCGCCGTCTTCGTAGAGGAACTCGAAGGTGCCCGCGCCGCGGTAGCCGATCTTCTTGCAGGCAGCCGCGCAGCGGTCGCCGATGCGTTCGATCACGCGCCGCGGGATGCCCGGCGCCGGCGCTTCCTCGATGATCTTCTGGTGACGACGCTGCATCGAACAATCGCGTTCGCCCAGCCAGACGGCGCTCTTGTGCTGGTCGGCCATCACCTGGATCTCGATGTGCCGGGGGCGCTCGAGGAACTTCTCCATGTAGACGGCCGAGTTGCTGAACGCCGCGCCGGCCTCGGCGCGGGTGGTCTGCACGGCATGGATCAGCGCCGCCTCGGTGTGCACGACGCGCATGCCGCGGCCGCCGCCGCCGCCCGCTGCCTTGATGATCACCGGATAGCCGATGCTGCGCGCGATGCGGATGATCTCCTTCGGGTCGTCGGGCAGCGCGCCCTCCGAGCCCGGCACGCACGGCACGCCCGACTTGATCATCGCCTGCTTGGCCGAGACCTTGTCGCCCATCAGGCGGATCGATTCGGGCGTGGGGCCGATGAAGGTAAAGCCGCTGCGCTCGACGCGTTCGGCGAAGTCGGCGTTCTCCGACAGGAAGCCATAGCCGGGGTGAATGGCTTCGGCGTCCGTGACCTCGGCCGTCGAGATGATCGCCGGCATGTTGAGGTAGCTCTGCGCCGATGCCGCGGGGCCGATGCACACCGCTTCGTCGGCCAGCTTGACGTACTTGGCATCCCGGTCGGCCTCGGAATAGACGACGACCGACTTGATGCCCATCTCGCGGCAGGCGCGCTGGATGCGCAGGGCGATTTCGCCTCGATTGGCGATCAGGATCTTCTTGAACATCGAGTCAGGCTCACTCGACGATGAACAGGGGCTGGCCGAACTCGACCGCCTGGCCGTTCTCGCAGAGGATCTTGGTGACCGTGCCCGTGGTGTCGGACTCGATCTCGTTCATGATCTTCATCGCCTCGATGATGCAGATCGGCTCGCCTTGCTTGACCGCGCTGCCGACCTCGACGAACGCCTTTCCGCCCGGGCTGGAGGAGCGGTAGAAGGTACCGACCATCGGCGACTTGACGACGTGCCCGGTTTCCGCCGGCACGACCGGCGCGGCAGCGACCGGCGCGGCCGCAGGCGCAATCGGTGCGGCCGCGGGTGCCGGCATCTGGAGCATGTGGGCCGCCGGCGCCATCACGGCACCTGCCGGTTCCGACTTCACAATTCGCACCTTGCCGTCGGCCTCGGTGATCTCGAGCTCCGAGATGTTCGATTCCGACACCAGGTCGATCAGTGTCTTGAGCTTGCGAAGGTCCATGCTCTCTCCAACGGTGATTCGAGGTCTGATGCCTCTCGATATGTCTTGTCGCCGTCATCTGGCGGCGATCGGTGCCCAACTTGTCGCGACATCTGGCGGGCAACTTCACGCCCCAAGTCGGGCCGGGTTGTCGAAACAGACAGGTTCGAAAGTTTCGTCAGCGCTTCTTTGATGCACGAAGCCCGCGACTTTACGCGCTTTGTTGCGACTTGCCAGCAATTGACTTTCGCAGCGGTTGGTGCTTGCGATTCTTAGCCGGGGGCGGCCGTCCAGGCCTCGATGTCGGCCGGCTTCAGGGCGCCGAGCTTGCGGGAGCGGACCTGCCCGGCCGCGTCGATCACCACCGTGAAGGGCAAGCCCCCTTGGGTGTTGCCGAGCAGGCGACCGAACTCGACGCCCTCCAGACCGGCCAGCCCCACTGGCAGGGCCAGCGGGCGCTGGCGCAGGAATTCTCGCACCGGCGTGGGGCTGTCGACAGCCAGGCCGACCACGGTCCAGCCGCGCGGATTGTGCTCCCGATGGAAGCGGTCGAGCAGAGGCAGTTCAGTGACACAGGGGGCGCACCAGGTGGCCCAGAAGTTCAGCACCATCGGCTTGCCACGCAGGCTGGCCAGCACGAGTTCGCCGCCTTCGGGCCGCTCGAAGCGGCTGTCCCAGAAGCCGGCGGGCAGCGGCAGATCCTCGACGCGAAGTCGCCACCAAGCGACGCCGGCACCGGCCAAGGCGGCCACGCCGGCCACGCCGGCGACGATCATCGAGCGTCGATTCATGCCGGATCCCCGGCTTCCGACGCCATGAGCCGGCGCAGCGCGGCCAGGTCGCCGCAGGACGTCAGGCCACGTGCGTCGGGCTTGAGGGCGCCGCGCAGGTCATCGTGGTCCAGCACGCTCAGATGCACCGTGACCGGTTCGCCCAGCGTGCGGCTGCCGCTCGAGACGGTCAATACGTCCACGTCCCGGCCGCGTGGCCCCGGGCGGCTGCCGACGTCGAAATCGATGCCCTGGTCGAGCAGGGTGAGTTCCGCCTGCTTGGAATCATCGCAATACAGCTGCAGGTGCACGCAGCTCAGTCGCGTCGCGGTGCCGCGCCAGACGGCGCCGGTCAGGTGCGGCCTCAGGGTCGCCAGGCGTTCCATCCACTGCACCGCCGCCTCGCGCAGCGCGCGCAGTTCGCCCGGCTGGGTGTCGGCACAGAACAGCGCCAGATAGGCCCGCACCTCGTCTTCGACGGCATCGTTGCCCGGCATCTCGGCCGGCCGCACGCTGCTGCGCCCGATCGCCTTGACGGCCTTGCGCTTGGCCGGGCCGTACTCCATGCCTTCTTCCACCACCAGGCGCGCGGCGGTGGTGGCGATCTCTTCGGTCAGCGTGGCAGACATCGCGGCATTCTAGGCAGCCGCCCCAGCCCTGATTCAAGGCGGGTCGATCGCGCCCATGCGCGCCGTGATGGTGCCGGCCCGGCCGAGCACATAGGCCGAGTTCGGGCGCTTCTCGAAGCGCTTGGGCGCCGGCAGCATCACCGCCAGGCGCGCCGCCTGCATCGCCCCGAGCGACGCGGCATCGGTGCGGAAGTAGTGCCGCGCCGCCGCCTGCGCGCCGAACAGCCCCTCGCCCCATTCGACGCTGTTCAGGTAGATCTCCAGAATGCGCTGCTTGCTCAGCAGCGATTCCAGCATCAGCGTGATGACGAACTCCTGGCCCTTGCGGGCGAGGCTGCGCTCACTGCCGAGAAACAGGTTCTTTGCCAGCTGTTGCGTGATCGTCGAGCCGCCGACCACCTTGGCCGCGCGGGGCGGCGGCGCGGCCGGCGCCGGCCTGCCCGCGGGCGCTTTCGACGAGCGGCGCTCCTGCAGCAGGTTCAGGCGCTCGATGCGTTCCTCGGCGCGCTGGTTTCGCTCCCAGGCCTTTTCAATCGCGTCCCAGTCGACCCCGCTGTGCTCCGCGAAAGCAGCGTCCTCCGAGGCGATCACGGCGCGCTTGAGGTTCGGCGAGATGCGCTCGTAGTCCACCCACTGCTGGCTCCACAGGACTTCGCCCTTGTCGACCAGCAGCCGCCAGGCCTCGGAGCGCTGGAAGGTGGTGGACTGCGGGTCGACCACCATCATCAGCGCGATCCGGGCGAGGAAGTACAGCTGCAGCGAGATCGTCGAGAGCACGACCAGCGTCGCCAGGCGCAGCAGCGCCCTCCAGGCCAGGCGCATCATCGCGAGCCGGCGAGCCGCTCGCGCAGCGCGGCGAGCACAGGCGCCGTGTCGGGCACCACGCCGCGCCACAAGGCGAAAGCCTCGGCGGCCTGCTCGACCAGCATGCCCAGCCCGTCGCGGCCGCGCGCTCCATGGGCCTGCGCCCAGTCGATGAAAGTTTGCGCCGCTGGCCCGTACATCATGTCCAGCGCCAGTGCTCCCGGAGCCAGCACGCCGGCACTGACGGGTATGTCCGCACCCCGAAGGCTCGAGGCGGTCGCATTGATGACGACCTCGAATCCGCTTCCGCAGTCGGCCGGTGCGCAGGCCACGAGCTCGACCTGCCCCGCCATGGCACGATGCCGCTCGACCAGGGCCTGCGCCTTGGCCACCGTGCGGTTGGCGACCACCAGCGCCGCCGGCGCAGCCGCGAGCAACGGGCCGAGCGCACCGGCTGCCGCGCCGCCAGCGCCCACCAGCAGCACCCGCGCGCCTGCCAGCGGTACGCCCGCATTGCGCTCGATGTCTCGCACCAGGCCGATACCGTCGGTGTTGTCGGCCAGCCAGCCTTCGGCGTCGAAGCGCAACGTGTTGGCGGCCTGCGCGAGCGTGGCCCGCGGCGTGTGCCGCGTGGCCAGCGCGAAGGCCTCGAACTTGAACGGCACGGTGACGTTGCAGCCGCGCACGCGGCCGGCCGAATCGTCGGCGGCGAAGCGGCGCAGCGTGTCGGCGAAGCCGTCCAGCGGGCACAGCAGCCGGCCGTAGTCGATCGCCTGGCCGGTCTGCCGAGCGAAGGCGGCGTGGATGAAGGGCGACTGGCTGTGCTCGACCGGGTTGCCAGCCACCGCATAGCGGTCCGGATGCGCCGCTGTCATTGCGCGCTCAGCGTCGTTTCGAGTCCGTCCTCGCGGGTGAACTTGAAGCGCGAGGTGATCACCAGCTGGTCAGCCTTGCGGCGCATCGCCCCACTGAAGGGCCCGAAGGGCGAGGCCGCCTTGACGATGGCCACCGCGCGGCGGTCGAGGATCTTCGAGCTCGACGGGCGAACGACCTCGGTGTCGATCACGCGGCCTTCCACGTCCACCGTCACGTTCATCACCAGCTCGCCGTAGAGCTTCTTGCCCTGGTACTCGGGGAAGTTGCGCGTGCCGCGCTCCTCGATCTTGCGGCGCAGCTGGTCGTAGTAGAGCGCATAGACCTCTTCGCGCGTGGCCGGGCTGATATAGCGCTTCTTCGGCCGTGCGTTCTCTTCGTTGATGCGCTTCTCGATCTCGGCGAGCAACTCCACCAGGCGGCGGCGCTTCTCTTCCAGCGAACGTTCCTCGGGTGCACCCTGGTCGCGCTGGGGATCGGGCGGCGGCAGCAGCGCCAGCTCGCGGCGCATCTGCGCAAGCAACTGCTGCTGCGTCTCCATCAGCTGCTCGACCTGGCGGCGAGCGTCCTCGTTCGAGTCGCCCATCTCGATGGTCGCCGCCGGCGGCAGTGGCGAGGTGGCGCGGCCGCGCTCGGCGTCGCCGCCGCCCTGCAGGTTGGCCTGCGCGATCGCAGCGGCCACCGAAGGCGCCTCGCCGGAGCGCGAGTTCACCAGGATCACCTCCAGCGGCGTGTCCTGGAACACGCGGTTGAAGCCTTCCGGATCGACGAAGCGCACGCCCAGCAAGGCGGCATGCACGCCGACCGAGAACAGCAGCGCGAGCTGCAGGGTCGAGAGCTTGCGGCGCTTCGCCATGTCAGTGGCGCCCGGCCGCCCGAAGCCACTGGCCGCCCCCTTGGGGGGCAGGAGCAAAGCGACGTGGGGGTTGGTTCATTTCAGCTCGCCGTGTCGGTGGCCGGCTCCGCGGCCTCGCCCTCGGCAGCCACGTCGATCGCCAGCGTCAGCGGGCCGGCGCTCTCGGCGGCTTCCTCGGCATCGGCTTCGTCCACCGGCGCGTCGTCGGCCGTCGTCGTCGGGTCATCGATGCGCCGCGCCACGCTGGCGTGCAGGTCCAGCGTCAGCAGGTCGCTGCCGGTGATGCGCACGCGCACCCGGGCGCCGCGTGGCAGGCCCTCGGCACCGAGCGCACGGAACACCAGCGGCAGTTCGTCGGCACGCACCAGGCCATCTTTCATGACCGCGGCGTCGAGCTCGGTGATGCCCTGCTGGGCCAGGTACTGCAGCGTCCAGTAGCGTTCGATGCCGGACTGGAAGCCGTTGTACTCGCCGTAGGCCGCGTCGAAGGCCGAGATGATCGAGAACAGCGCCGCGTCCTTGGGCTTGAACGGCGCGGCCAGCGCCGCGGTGCGGCCATGCCGAGCGCAGGCGATGATCTGCCACTGATTGACCAGGTCGACATAGCGGCGCAGCGGCGAGGTGGCCCAGGTGTACTGCGCCACGCCCATGCCGGCATGCGGCGCGGGCTTCACGCCCATGCGTACCTTCACGCCGGGCGCCAGGCTGGCCTGGCTGCGGTAGATTCCGGGCACGCCGCATTCGGCGATCCAGCCGCCCCAGGTGCTGTTGGCCAGGATCATCGCCTCGGCGACGATCAGGTCCAGCGGCGCGCCGCGCTGGCGCGTCGAAATGAGCACCTGCTCCTGTCCCTGCGGTTCGCGCCCCTCGTTGCCGGCGAGACGGAAGTTGTAGTCGGGCCGGTTGAAGTTCTCCGGCTTGCCGCGCACCACCTCTCGCTGCGCCTTCAGGTGCCGCGCCAGGCGGAAGGCGAAGGCGAGTTCGGTCGCGTGTGCGTAATCGGCGGCCGCCTCGCCGAGCAGCGAGGCTTCGGTGATGACCGCGTCGAGCTGGTCGTGGCGCAGGTTGGAGGCGATGCGCACGCGCTCCAGCTTCGTCTCGCTGGACTTCACGGCCAGCGAGGCCTCGTCGAGCGTGACGTAGAGCGATACCGCCGGGCAGTCGCGCCCTTCGGTCAGCGTGTAGGCCTGCACCACCTCGTCGGGCAGCATGGTCAGCTTCCAGCCCGGCATGTAGACGGTGGACAGCCGATCGCGCGCGACCTTGTCGAGCGTCGAGTCGGCCGCGATCGCCAGCCCCGGCGCGGCGATGTGCACGCCGAACACCACCGTGCCGCTGCCCAGCCCCTGCACCGACAGCGCATCGTCGATCTCGGTGGTGGCCGAGTCGTCGATAGAGAAAGCCTGCGCGGCGGAAAGCGGCAGCTCGTCCTTGATCGGCGGCGCCTGCAGCGGCGGGAAGGCCGTGCCCTTGGGGAAGTTGTCGAACAGGAAACGCCGCCAGTGGAACTGGTAGGGCGAGTCGATCGCGCCGGCGGACTTCAGCAGCTCCAGCGGCGGCTTCTGCGCGTGCCGGGCCGCCTTGACGACCGACTTGTACTCGGGCGCGTTCTTGTCCGGCTTGAAGAGGATCTTGTAGAGCTGCTCGCGCACCGGCGCCGGGCACTGGCCGGCGATCAGCTCGCCGGCCCAGGCCTCGATCTGCGCCTGCAGCGCCTTCTTGCGCTCGATGCCCAGCAGCGCGGCCTTCACCGTCTCTTCGGGCGCCTTGCGGAAGTTGCCCTTGCCCAGGCGCCGGAAGTAGTGCGGCGCTTCGAACAGGCGGAACAGCGCTGCCGCCTGCTTCTCGACGCCGGCGCTGGCCTCGAAGTAGTCGCGCGCCAGCTCCGCGAAGCCGAACTCCTGCTCGGGGGCGAACTCCCAGGCCAGGTCGAGGTCGATGTCGCGCGCGATCGTCTGCGCCGATGCGAACAATTCCGCCGGCAGCGGCTTGTCGAACTTGAGCAGCACGTTGGCGGATTTCACCTTCACGCGCTTGCCCGAATCGAGCTCGATCTGCATCGAGCTGTCCGCTTCGGTCATGACGCGGCCGGCGTGGAACTTCCCGGCGTCTTCGTAGAGGGCATACATAGGAGGGGCGATTGTCGCCTGAACCCGCCCGACGCTAGTAACTGCGACCCTTCTTGTACTGGGCGTGGGCCTTGCGCGACAGCGTTCCGCTGCGCGCGAGGGCCGCAAACGAAGCGCCGGCATGGGCGTGGCAGATCGCCAGGCCCAGGGCGTCGGCGGCGTCCTTGCCGGGCTCGCCGGGCAGCGCCAGCAGCCGCGCCACCATCGCCTGCACCTGCTCCTTGCGCGCCTGGCCGTGGCCGACCACTGCCTTCTTCATCTGCAGCGCGGTGTATTCCGACACCGCCAGGTCGCCCGACACCAGCGCCGCCAGCGCGGCGCCGCGCGCCTGGCCAAGCAGCAGCGTGGACTGCGGATTGACATTGACGAAGACGATCTCCACCGAGGCGCAGTGCGGCTGGTAGCTCGCAGCGACCTCGCGCACGCCCTCGAAGATGATCTTCAGCCGCGCCGGCAACTCGCCGATGGCCACTGCATCGGTCTTGATCGTGCCGCTGGCGATGTAATGCAGCCGCGGGCCTTCGGCCTCGATCACTCCGAAGCCGGTGGTGCGCAGGCCGGGGTCGATGCCAAGGATGCGAAGCGCGGCCAATTCAGGGGCTCCTTCGAAAAGGATGATGGCGGTGACATCCGAGATGGAATTGTCGGGCGAGCATCCGCTTCCGGGCCTTTGCTGTCTTTCGACGTCTGCTGGGCGGGTCTTGGGTGGCGCGGCAAAGGCACGCCCGGGCAGGCTGCGGCGCTTCGCCTCGGCGGTCGGCGCTGCGCGCCGACTCCCCTGCGATGCTCGGTCTCATGGCCCCGTCGCCGAACTCACTGCGCGACCTGCGGTCGCTGCGTTCGGACAGCGTCGACGAGTCAGAAGACGAAGCGCGCTGCGCGCGCGGCCACGAGCCCTGCGCTTCTCGGCACCTCAGAGGCGCGCCTTCGCCTGCCCGGGCGCGCCTTTGCTGAACCGATGGTGGCATGCGGCACGAGACGAACCAGCGGTGGACTTCGCGGCAGGTGCTGCCCGCGGGGGGCGATTTCTGTGGCGACGAGAAGCGCAGCGCCAGGGGCGGCGCGCGCCAGCGCGCTTCGTGGACTGACTTGCCGCGGCTGTTTGAACGCAGCGACCGCAGGTCGCGGAGTGAGTTCTGCGGCACGACCCTGGCGCGAGCATCGCAGTGGAGTCGGCGCACAGCGCCGACCGCCACAGCATGAGCCCCCCGCGGGCAGCGCCTGCCGCGATGCGCGAACCCGGCACGAAAGCGGTCACAAGTGAAAGTCAGCAACGGGCCGCAAGCAGCCCTTGCCGATAGCGGATGGCTCGAGCGCTTCATCCTAGAAGCCGAAGTACCAGCGCACCGAGTGAAAGAACACCGGTGCGGCGAAACACAGCGGCGCAACCCGGTCGAGCAGCCCGACGGCGCCGGTCACCGAGGCCTTGCCGCCCCAGCTGCGCACGCCGGCGTCCTTCTTGAGCGCGCGCATGACGAATTCGCCGAAGCTGCCGCTGCCGCCGGCAAGGAAGCCCATCACCAGCGCCGGGATCGGCTTGAACGGCGTGGCCCAGTACAGCGCCGCGCCGACGATGGCGGCCGTCAGCGCGCCGATCCACCAGGCGCGCCACGAGAAGGACCGGCTGATGGCGCGTGCCACCGGCCGGCGGCGCAGCCAGCGGCTTGCGGCCTCCTGCGCGATCTGCGCCGCGGCCACCACCACCACGAGGTAGAGCACCATGAAGGCGCCGCGGTCCTCGTAGCGCGGCAGGTCCAGCAGCAGCAGCGCCGGTGCATGGCTCATGCCATACACACAGACCATCACGCCCCACTGGATCTTCGCGGTGCGCTCGAGGAAGCGCTGCGGGTCGTTGCCGAAGGCGCTGACCACCGGGATGGCCAGGAACACATAGACGGGGATGAACACGCTGAACAGGTCGAAGTGCTGTGTGCCGACGATCAGGTACTGCACCGGCAGCACGACGAAGAAGGCGAGCAGCAGGCTGCGATGATCGCCGCGCCGCGTCTGCGTGAGCGTGACGAACTCGCGCAGCGCCACGAAGGACAGCACGCCGAACAGCAGCGTCGAGATGAAGGTGCCCGACGCCCAGGAGACCCAGAACAGCACCGAGCCCAGCCACACCGCACGCAGGTCGTGCAGGAAGCGGTCGAACCGTTCCTGCAGCTGCGGCTCACGCTCGCGCAGCGAGCGGGTGTAGGCGACGATGCTGACGATGGTCAGCAGGCCGAACAGGACCACGAAGAGCAGGCCGACCTGCTGGCTGACGGAGAGGCTGCGCAGCGATCCCATCAGGCCACGTCCCGCAGCGCGATGACGGCATGGCGCGCGCGCTCGAGAAAGGCGCGCTTGTCCTCCCCCGGCTGCAGCTGGATCGGCGCGCCGAAGGTCACCGAGCACAGGATCGGCACCGGCACCACCTCACCCTTGGGCATGACGCGCTGCACGTTGTCGATCCAGGCCGGGATCAGCTGCACCTCCGGGAAAGCCTCGGCCAGGTGGAACAGTCCCGCCTTGAACGTTGCCGGGTCCGCCTGGTGGCCGCGCGTGCCTTCCGGGAAGATCACCAGCGAGTCGCCATGGCGCAGCGCCTCCATCAGTGGCTCGAGCGGATCTTCGTCATCGGTACGCTGCCGGCTCACGTACACCGCGTTGAAGATCTCGCGCGTGATCCAGTGCTTCAGCGGCGACGAGGTCCAGTAGTCGCGCGCCGCGATCGGCCGCGTCACGGCGCGCAGATCGCCTGGCAGCGCCGCCCAGATCAGCACCCAGTCGAAGTGGCTCTGGTGGTTGGCGAAATAGATGCGCTGCTCCGCCTTCGGCGGGCTGCCATACCAGTGGCCCTGCGCGCCGGTGATCAGGCGCGCGATGAAGGCAAGGCAGAGTCCTGCGACCTCGGGCAGCTTCACGAAATGCGGTCAGTGCCTGAAGTGACGCACGCCGGTGAGCACCATCGCGATGCCGCGCTCGTCGGCCGCAGCGATCACCTCGTCGTCGCGCATCGATCCACCCGGGTGGATGACGCAGCTGGCACCGGCGTCGACCACCACGTCCAGGCCGTCGCGGAACGGGAAGAAGGCATCGCTGGCCACCGCCGAACCCTTCAGCGACAGGCCGGCGTTCTCCGACTTGATCGAGGCGATGCGCGCCGAGTCGATGCGGCTCATCTGGCCCGCACCCACGCCCAGTGTCATGCCGCCGCCGCAGAACACGATGGCGTTGCTCTTCACGTACTTGGCCACTTTCCAGGCGAACAGCAGGTCGTCGAGCTGTGCCGGTGTCGGCTGCTTCTTCGTCACCACCTTCAATTCGCTGCGCGCGAGTTCGTGGTTGTCGGCATCCTGGATCAGCAGGCCCGAGCCGACGCGCTTCACGTCGTGGGCGTTGCGGCCCTGCAGCCAAGGCGTGTGGCCGCCCGGCGGCAGCGCGATCTGCAGCACGCGCACGTTCTTCTTTGCCGCCAGCGCGGCCAGCGCCTCGGCGGAGTAGCTCGGCGCGATCAGCACCTCGAGGAACTGTTTGGACACCAACTCCGCGGCCGCGGCATCGACTTCGCAGTTGAAGGCGATGATGCCGCCGAAGGCCGAGGTCGGGTCGGTCTTCCAGGCCTTCTCGTAGGCCTGCAGCGCGTTGGCACCGAGCGCCACGCCGCAGGGGTTGGCGTGCTTGACGATCACGCAGGCCGGCGTGTCGAAACTCTTCACGCACTCCCACGCCGCGTCGGCATCGGCGATGTTGTTGTACGAGAGCTCCTTGCCCTGCAACTGCGTCGCCGTGACCAGCGAGCCCGGCGCCGGGTGCAGGTCGCGATAGAAGGCGGCGCCCTGGTGCGGGTTCTCGCCGTAGCGCAGGTCCTGCAGCTTGACAAAGCGGCCGTTCGATTGCGCCGGGAAGGCGCTGCGCGTGCCGTCGGGCTGCAGCGACGACAGGTAGTCGCTGATCGCGCCGTCGTAGTTGCTGATGCGGTTGAAGGCCGCCACCGACAACGCGAACCTGGTCGCCTGGCTGATGCCGCCGGCCTGCAGTTCGGCGAGCACACCCTCGTACTGCGAGGCGTCGGTGAGCACCGCCACATCCTTCCAGTTCTTCGCCGCCGAGCGCACCATGGCCGGGCCGCCGATGTCGATGTTCTCGATCGCGTCTTCCAGCGTGCAGCCCGGCTTGGCCACGGTGGCCTCGAACGGGTAGAGGTTGACCACCAGCAGGTCGATGGTCGTGATGCCATGCGCCTGCAATGCCTTCACGTGGGCCGGCAAATCGCGGCGTGCCAGCAGGCCGCCATGGATGACCGGGTGCAGCGTCTTCACGCGGCCGTCGAGCATCTCCGGGAAGCCGGTGTGCTCGGCCACCTCGGTGACCGGCAGGCCGGCCTCGGCGAGCAGCTTGGCGGTGCCGCCGGTGGACAGCAGCTTCACGCCCAGCGCGTGCAGGCCGCGGGCGAACTCGAGCACGCCGGTCTTGTCGGAAACGGAAATCAGTGCGGTGGTCATGGGCGTCTTACTTGATGAGCTTGTGGTCGAGCAGCTTGCGCCGCAGCGTGTTGCGGTTGATGCCCAGCCATTCGGCGGCGCGGCTCTGGTTGCCTTCGGCCTGCTTCATCACGACCTCGAGCAACGGCTTCTCCACCACGCGAAGGATCATGTCGTACATGGCCGCGGGCTCGACGCCGCGCAGGTCCTTGAAATAGCCCTCCAGGTTCTCCCGGATGCATTCCTCGATGTGTTTCTTGCTCATGCCTGCCGTGCGAGAAAGTCGTCGTTGGCTGCGCGGCTCGTGGCCGGCAGTCGGGGGTGGTCGTCGGCCAGCGCATCGAACCAGTCGTGCACCGCGCGCAGTTGCGCCGCGCAGTCGTCGATGCGGTTCATGCGGTCGCGAAAGTCTTCGCCGCCGGGCAGGGCGCGCACCGCCCAGCCGATGTGCTTGCGCGCGCTCCGCACGCCGGCGAGTTCGCCGTACAGGCCATAGTGGTCGTGCAGGTGCTCGACCAGCCAGGCCTTGGCCTGCAGCGTGTCGGGCGGCACAAGCTCTTCGCCGGTAGCCAGGAAGTGCGCGATCTCCGCGAAGATCCACGGCCGCCCCTGCGCGGCGCGGCCGATCATGATGGCGTCGGCCTGTGTCGCTGCGAGCACCTCGCGCGCCTTGCGCGGCGAGTCGATGTCGCCGTTGGCCACCACCGGGATGGCCAGCGCCGCCTTCACCGCGGCGATGGTCTCGTACTCCGCCGCGCCGCGGTAGCCCTGCTCGCGCGTGCGGCCGTGCACCGTCACCATCGCGACGCCGGCCGCTTCGGCCAGCCGCGCGATGCGCACGGCGTTGCGCTCGCTGTCGCACCAGCCGGTGCGCATCTTCAGCGTCACCGGCACCTTGCGCGGCGCGCAGGCGGCGACCACCGCCTCGATGATCTGCGCGGCCAGCGGCTCGTCCTGCATCAGCGCCGAGCCGGCCCACTTGCTGCACACCTTCTTGGCCGGGCAGCCCATGTTGATGTCGATGATCTGCGCGCCGCGGTCGATGTTGTAGGCCGCGGCCTCGGCCATCATCAGCGCGTCGGTCCCCGCGATCTGCACCGCGATCGGCGAGGTCTCGCCGGTGTGGTCGGCGCGGCGGCTCGTCTTCAGGCTGTTCCAGAGTTCCTTGCGCGAGGTCACCATCTCGCTGACCGCGTACCCCGCGCCGAGCTTCTTGCACAGCATGCGGAACGGCCGGTCCGTCACCCCTGCCATCGGGGCGACGAACAGCTGGTTCGCCAGCGTGATGTGGCCGATGCGCATGGTAGGGCGGGGGGAGTGTGGTGCTGAAAAGAGAGGCAGCAGTATAGCCACGCCGCCCATGGCGAACTTCGTGCGCTGCATCAATGGATGCATGCGGATAATCGGCGCCGATGGAGGCCTGGTTCGAGTCCGTGCTGGCGCTGCTGGCCTTGCCGAAATACGGGCTCAGCAGCGTATTCCTGGTCGCCTTCGTGTCGGCGACGCTGTTGCCCATGGGCTCGGAGCCCTTCGTCTTCGGCCTCGTCAAGCTCAACCCCGAACTGTTCTGGAGCGCCATCCTCGTGGCCACGGCGGGCAACACGCTCGGCGGCGCCCTGACCTGGGCGATGGGCTACGGCGCCGAACGTGCTTACGAACGTGTCAAGCACAAGCCGATGGAATTGCGCGCGCTGCAGTGGCTGGAGCGGTTCGGCGCCAAGGCCTGCCTGCTCGCCTGGCTGCCCGTGGTGGGCGACCCGCTGTGCGCCGTCGCCGGCTGGTTGCGCCTGCCGTTCTGGCCCTGCGTGTTCTACATGGCGATCGGCAAATTCGCCCGCTACCTGACGATGACGGCCGCGCTGCTGTGGTGGTTCCCGGGCGGGCTCTGAACGACGCCCGGTTCAGGCGGGCGCGAGCGCTGCTTCGAGTTCGTCGAGCACCTGCTCGAGCCGCTTCACCGCCACCGCCGAGGGCAAGCGTTGCGCCGGGCGGCGAGCTTGTTTGCGCAGCAGGCTGCGGTGGTGGTCGTCGAGCACGGCGTCGTTCAGTGCCAGTCCGTGGCGCGCGAGCTTCGCCGAAAGCGCGGGCCGCTGTGCGCGCAACTGCTCGCGCGTCAGGCGGTAGGCATGCTCGGCCAGCCAGCGCCGCTGCGAATAGCCGAAGGTGTTGGCGAGGAACATCTCCGCGTCGCGGTGGTCGGGCTCGAACAACAGGATGTCGGTGCCCGGGTGACTGCGTTCGTAGCCCTTCATTCCGAGCTCGAGCCGCGAGTGGATCAGCGTGCGGAAGGTCTGAGACAGCACCACCGGCAGGCCGCCATCGACCAGCCTCGGGATGCGCGGCTCGCCGCTGGACAGCACGCGGTGCCGCGGCGAATGCGTCGAGTCGAAGGGCACCAGCGGGTTCAGGCACAGCAGCAGATCCACGCCTTCGTCGAGCAGAACCGACGCGTGCAGCGTCTTCTTCAGCGCGCCGTCGACGTAATAGCGCCCGCCGATCTCGACAGGCGGGAACAGCCCCGGCAACGCAGAACTCGCCTGCACCGCCTGCGAGATCGGCACCGCGTCCCAGCCCGTCTGGCCGAAGGGCGCGCTCTCGCCGCTGTCCAGGTCGGTGGCCACCAGCACCAGCTTGCGGCGCAGCTCGCGGAAGTCGTTGCTGCGGCCGGGCCGCGCGAACTGGCGGCGCAGTTGTGCTTCCACGCCGGTGTTCGAGAACAGACCGGTGGGCAACGCGCGGGCCAGGTGCTCGAGCGTGACGCTGGCCGAGCGGCGCTGCAGCGCACCCACCCACAGCGCCTGCGCTGCCACGCGCGGCAGCGAAGCCAGCCGGCGTGCGAACTCGCCCCAGGCGGGGCGCACCAGCAGCGAAGGCTCGAAGATGTCGTGCGCCGCGCCTTCGTTCTCGATGAACGACGCGCATTGCTCGCGAGGGCTCATGCCGTTGGCCAGCGCCGCGGCGATGAAGCCGCCAGCCGACACGCCTACGTAGGCGTGGCAGTCGGCCAGATCGAGGCCATCGATGGCCTCGTCGAGCGCGCACAGCGCGCCGAGTTCGTAGATGGCGCCGAGCGGGCCGCCGCCGGCCAGGGCAACGCCGATGCGTGAACGTGAAACCATGCGCTCAGTCTAGGGCGCAGCGCCGCGCTGCGCCTGGGGCACGGCGTCTAGAGTCGCTTGAGCTTGAGCAATGCAGACGGGGCACCCGAAGTGCCCCGTTTGGCGACTCGAACGAAGCCGATCAGGCCGCAGCCGACTTGCGCGCGGTGGCGCGCTTGGCAGCCGGTTTGGCGGCGCCGTTGGCCTTGGCGGCCGCCTTCCTGGCCGGCGCGGCGGTGCCCTTGGAGAGCTTGGCCACCTGAGCGCTGAGCGTGTCGATGCGCTTGATCAGCGCCTCCACGTCCTTCGCCGAGGGCACGCCGAGCTTGTTCAGCGCCTTGGCAGTGCGCTCCTCGAAGATGGTCTCGAGCTTGTCCCAGTGCTGGCCGGCCTTGCTCTGTACGTCGCCGGCCATGTTGCTCATCTTGCTGGTCACGGCACCGATCTTCTCTTCGGCCACCGCCTGCGTCTTGCGTTGCAGCGACATGCCTTCCTTGACCAATGCCTCGAACACCTTGCCGCCTTCTTCCTGTGCCTTCGAGAAAGCGCCCATGCCGGCCAGCCAGATCTGCTGTGCCGAGTCCTTCACCGAGCCGGCCAGCGCGCTGTCCAGCAGGTTGGCGCTGGAGGCGGCCTTCTTGTTTGCCATTTGCTTGAGCTTCTTGACCATGGTGCGTGTCCTCTGTGTTGGGCGGGTATGAGTTGCACTATAGGCACCCCCCTTGGAGGTGGCAGCCTAAAAGTCTAGGGCGAGGGCTCTACGCCGGGCGTGGCCCGATCCGGGTAAGCGCGCAGCGTCGCTCCGAGGCCCTTGGACAAGAATAGGGGCAAACCCGTTCACTCTCAGGAGGATCCGCATGCAGTACTTCGTCACCGGCGCCACAGGTTTCATCGGCAGGCGCCTCGTCAAGACCCTGCTGTCGCGCCGCGGATCGGTCGTGTACTTCCTGCTGCGGCCCGAGTCGGAGGGCAAGGTGCCGGCGCTGCTGGAGTACTGGGGCGTCGGCAAGACGCGTGCGATCCCGGTCTTCGGCGACCTGACGACCAAGAAGCTCGGGGTGGCCGCCGAAGCGGTCAAGGCGCTGAAGGGCCACGTCGACCACATGTACCACCTGGCCGCGGTGTACGACCTGTCGGCCGACGAGGAGTCGCAGGTCAAGGTCAACATCGACGGCACGCGCAGCGCGGTCGAGTTCGCCAAGGCCATCGACGTCAAGCACTTCCACCATGTCAGCTCGATCGCCGCGGCCGGCATGTACGAAGGCGTGTTCCGCGAAGACATGTTCGAGGAGGCCGAGGGCCTGGACCACCCGTACTTCATGACCAAGCACGAGAGCGAGAAGATCGTTCGCAAGGAGTGCAAGGTGCCCTGGACGGTGTACCGGCCGGCGATGGTGGTGGGCGACTCGACCACCGGCGAGATGGACAAGGTCGACGGCCCGTACTACTTCTTCAAGATGATCCAGCGCATGCGGCAGATCCTGCCGCCGTGGATGCCGGCCGTGGGCCTGGAGGGCGGGCGCGTGAACATCGTGCCGGTGGACTTCGTGGTCGCCGCGCTCGACCACATCAGCCACCACTACCACGCCAGCGGCAAGTGTTACCACCTGGTCGACCCGCGCGGCTACCGCGTCGGTGACGTGCTCGACATCTTCAGCAAGGCCGCGCACGCGCCGAAGATGAACCTGTTCATCAACGCGGCACTGTTCGGCTTCATCCCGAAGAGCGTGAAGAAGGGGATGATGGCGCTGGCGCCGGTGCGGCGCATCTACCGCGCGGTGATGAAGGACCTCGGGCTGCCCGAGGACATGATGCACTTCGTCAACTACCCGACTCGATTCGACCGCCGCGAGACCGACGCGGCGCTCAAGGGCAGCGGCATCGAGTGCCCGAACCTGCACGACTATGCCTGGCGCCTGTGGGACTACTGGGAGCGCCATCTCGACCCGGCGCTTTTCGTCGACCGTTCGCTCAAGGGCACGGTGGGCGGCAAGGTGGTGCTGGTGACCGGCGGCTCTTCGGGCATCGGCCTGTCGGCCGCGTGCCGCTTCGCCGAGGCCGGCGCGATCACCATCATCTGCGGCCGCGGCGAGGACAAGCTCGCTGCCGCGGTGAAGGAGATCCAGGAATACGCCGGCAAGGGCGCTCAGGTCTACAGCTACTCGGTGGACATCGCCGACGAGGCGAGCTGCGCCGAGTTCGTGCAGAAGCTGCAGGCCGAACACGGCGGCGTGGACTTCCTCATCAACAACGCCGGCCGCTCGATCCGCCGGGCGATCGAGTCGAGCTACGACCGCTTCCACGACTTCGAGCGCACGATGCAGCTCAACTACTTCGGCGCGCTGCGCATCACCATGGGCCTGCTGCCCGGCATGGTGGCGAAGAAGAAGGGCCACATCGTCAACATCAGCTCGATCAGCGTGCTCGTCAACGCGCCGCGTTTCTCGGCCTACGTGGCCAGCAAGGCTGCGCTCGACGCCTGGACGGCCTGCGCGTCCAGCGAGTTCGCCGACCAGGGCATCACGTTCACGACGGTGAACATGCCGCTGGTGCGCACACCGATGACCGCGCCGACGAAGATCTACGAGAGCATGCCGCTGCTGATGCCCGAGGAGGCCGCGGCGATGGTCATCCAGGCCTGCATCGAGAAGCCGGTGCGCGTGGCCACGCGCCTGGGCATCTTCGGCGAGGTGCTGCACGCCGCTGCGCCGCGCGTCACGCAGATCATCATGAACACGACATTCCGCATGTTCCCCGACAGCGCGGCAGCCAAGGGCGAGAAGGCGCCCAAGCCGACGCTGTCGCCGGAGGCGATCGCGATGGCGCAGATGATGCGCGGCATCCACTTCTGATCGGCGGGAAGCGCGGGCCGGTGCGACGCCGCACCCTACAATTTGCGGCGTTGCACCATTTCACCGAAAGGCCCCTGCCATGAGCGCCAAGCCTCCCGCGGCACCCGCCGACCACGACCTGACCCACGTCGGCTCCCGCGACAAGGCGGAGATCCTGGCGCAGGCGCTGCCCTACATCCGCAAGTTCCACGGCAAGACCATCGTCATCAAGTACGGCGGCAACGCCATGACCGACCCGGCGCTGCAGCAGGATTTCGCCGAGGACGTGGTGCTGCTCAAGCTGGTGGGCATGAACCCGGTGGTGGTGCATGGCGGCGGCCCGCAGATCGACGAGGCGCTGGCCAAGATCGGCAAGAAGGGCACCTTCATCCAGGGCATGCGCGTCACCGACGCCGAGACCATGGAAGTGGTCGAGTGGGTGCTCGCGGGGCAGGTGCAGCAAGACATCGTCGGCCTGATCAACGTGGCCGGCGGCAAGGCCGTGGGCCTGACCGGCCGCGACGGCGGGCTGATCCGCGCGCGCAAGCTGAAGATGCTCGACCTCAAGGACCCGAAGGTCGAGCACGACATGGGCCACGTCGGCGAGATCGAGTCGATCGACCCGAGCGTCGTCAAGGCGCTGCAGGACGACCAGTTCATTCCGGTCATCTCGCCGCTGGGTTTCGGCGCCGACAACGAGAACTACAACATCAACGCCGACGTGGTGGCCGGCAAGCTCGCCGAGGTGCTCAAGGCCGAGAAGCTGATGATGCTGACCAACACGCCGGGCGTGCTCGACAAGGCCGGCCAGCTGCTGACCAACCTGAGCGCGCGCGAGATCGACGAGCTGTTCGCCGACGGCACCATCAGCGGCGGCATGCTGCCCAAGATCGGCTCGGCGCTCGACGCGGCGAAGAACGGCGTCAACACGGTGCACATCATCGACGGCCGTGTGCCGCACGCGATGCTGCTGGAGGTGCTGACGGATCAGGCCTATGGAACGATGATTCGTTCTCACTGAGGTGTTGCAGCGCGCCTTCTTCAGCTGGAGCGGCGGCAAGGACTCGATGCTTGCACTGCACCGCGCGCTGGCCGCGGGTGTGCACGTGGAGGTGTTGCTGGCGATGTTCGACGAAGGCGGCGAACGCTCGCGCTCGCACGCCATCCCGCCGCATCTGATGCAGGCCCAGGCGGATGCGCTGGGCATCGAGCTGGACATCGGCCGCGCCGGCTGGGCCGACTACGAGGCCGTGTTCACTCAGAGGCTGCGCGAGTTCGCAGCACGCGGCATCACGCACGGCCTGTTCGGCGACATCGATCTGCAACCGCACCGCGACTGGGAAGAGAAGGTCTGCATCGCCGCAGGCCTTCGCGCGGAGCTGCCGCTGTGGCAGGAGCGGCGCGGCGCCCTCGTGGACGAGCTGCTCGGGCTGCGCTACCGCGCGCGGGTCGTCTGCGTCGATGCGCGCTTTCTCGACGCGAGCTTCTGCGGCCGCGAATTCGATGCGTCGTTTCTCGCCGACTTGCCTGAAGGCGTCGACGCTTGCGGCGAGAACGGCGAGTTCCACACCTTCGTGTTCGACGGCCCACGCTTCGCACGACCGGTGGCACACGAGGTGGTGGCGGTGCACGAGATCCGCCAGAACGCCCCCGCGCCCGGCCACCATTTCGTTGCGGAGCTGCGTTGATGCGTGGCAAGGCGCCGGTCTGGTTCTTCGACCTCGACAACACGCTGCACGACGCCAGCCACGCGGCCTTCGGCGCGACCAACCGCGCCATGACGGAGTACATCGTCGACCACCTCGACATGGACTTCGATGCGGCTTCGGCACTGCGCCAGCACTACTGGCACCACTACGGCGCCACGCTGCTCGGGCTGGTGCGTCACCATGGCGTGCGCCCGGCGCACTTTCTCGAACAGACGCACCGCCTGCCCGAGCTCGAATCGAAGCTGCGCATGAGCGCGCACGACCGCGCGGTGTTGCGCCGGCTGCCGGGTCGCAAGTTCATCCTGACCAATGCGCCGCGCGCCTACACGCTGCGTGTGATGGGCGGGCTGCGGCTGCTCGGCGCTTTCGACGGCATCCTGAGCATCGAGGACATGACGATGTTCGGCCAGCACCGCCCCAAGCCCGACGCGCGCATGTTCCGCCATGTGCTGGCGCGCCTGAAGCTGCGGCCCGAACAGTGCGTGCTCGTGGAAGACACGCTGATGCACCAGAAGGCCGCACACGGCCTGGGCATGCGCACGGTGTGGATGCGGCGCTACCTCGACGGACGCTTCCGCGGTACTTTGCGTGATGGAATCAACAGCGGGCGCAAGGTCACGAAAGTTGGTGTTCACCCTTGCCACATCCCCCCCTATGTATATGCCAGAATCAATTCGCTGAAGACGTTACGCGCCCTTCGATGAGCCACTCCAATCACCCTGCGTCAGACACTCCCGCCGAGACCGACGCACCCGAGGTGGCTCCGGCCGACGACGCGCCGTCCGCAACGCCGGCGCGCAAGCGCCCCAAGCCGGGCGAGCGACGCATCCAGATCCTGCAGACCCTCGCCGCCATGCTCGAGCAGCCCGGCGCCGAGCGCATCACCACCGCCGCACTGGCCGCCAAGCTCGATGTGAGCGAGGCCGCGCTGTACCGCCATTTCGCCAGCAAGGCGCAGATGTTCGAGGGCCTGATCGAGTTCATCGAGAGCAGCGTCTTCACGCTGGTCAACCAGATCGGCGAGCGCGAGAGCGACGCTGTCGTGCAGGTGCGCAAGGTGCTCACCGTGCTGCTGCAGTTCGGCGAGAAGAACCCGGGCATGGTCCGCGTGATGGTGGGCGATGCGCTGGTGTTCGAGAACGACCGCCTGCTCACGCGCATGAACCAGTTCTTCGACCGCATCGAGTCGCAGCTGCGCCAGAGCCTGCGCGCCGCGGCCGAGTCCGCCGGCTCGGCCACGCCGACAGTGGATGCCAATGCGCAGGCTTCGGTGCTCACCGCCTTCGCGGTGGGTCGACTGCAGCGCTATGCCCGCTCGGGCTTCAAGCGCAGCCCGACCGAGCACCTCGACGCCGCATTGAACCTGCTCGTCGCCTGACGAGCGCTGCCGAGCCATCATGGTCACGATCGAGGTGGCCGGGCGGGCACTCTCGTTGCTGCCGCAGAAGGCCGCCTTCCTGCCCGACACCCGCACGCTGCTGATCGCCGACGCCCACATCGGCAAGGCGACGAGCTTTCGAGCGCTGGGTGTGCCGGTGCCGCGCGGCACCACGAGCGAGACCCTGTCGCTGATCGGTGAACTGGTGGCCCGCCACGACGCGCGGCGCGTTGTCTTCCTCGGCGACTTCCTGCATTCGGCGCGGTCGCACGTGGCGGCCACGCTGGATGCGGTGAGCCGCTGGCGGGCTTTGCACCCGACGCTCGAACTCGTGCTGGTGCGCGGCAATCACGACGACCGCGCTGGCGACCCGCCGGCCTCGCTGGGCTTCACGGTGGTCGACGAACCGCTGATGGACGGCGGTCTTGCGATGTGCCACCACCCCGAGGCGGTGGCGGGCGCCTACGTGCTCGCCGGCCACCTGCACCCCTGCGTCTCGGTGCACGGCCGCGCACGCGAACGCCTGCGACTGCCGTGCTTCCACTTCGGAGCGCAGGTCGGCGTGCTACCGGCCTTCGGCAGTTTCACCGGCATGCACCCGGCGCGGGTGGCGCCCGGCGATCGCGTGTTCGCGGTGGCCGACGACGCGGTGCGCGAACTGCCCACGTAAACTTCGGCCATGGCCGATCTCGATTCCTTTCTCGCACGTGCGGAGCGACTGCTGCAGCGCCTCGAAGCGGTGCTGCCGCACCCGCCGGCAGCGCCCGACTGGGCGGCATCCATCGCCTTTCGCTACCGCAAGCGTGGCGCCTCGGGCGTGCTCGAACCGGTGCGGCACGTGGCGACGATCCGCCTGGAGGCGTTGGTCGAGGTCGAGCCGCAGAAAGAGCGACTGCTGCGCAACACCGCGCAGTTCGTTGCCGGCCATGGTGCCAACAACGTGCTGCTCACCGGCGCGCGCGGCACCGGCAAGAGCTCGCTGATCAAGGCGGTGCTCAACGAGTTCGCGCCGCAGGGGCTTCGGCTGATCGAGGTCGACAAGGCCGATCTCGTCGATCTGCCCGACATCGTCGACCTGGTCGCTTCGCGGCCTGAGCGCTTCATCGTGTTCTGCGACGACCTCAGCTTCGACGAGGGCGAGCCCGGCTACAAGGCGCTCAAGTCCATCCTCGACGGTTCGGTGGCGCAGGCCTCGGACAACGTACTGATCTACGCCACCAGCAACCGCCGCCACCTGCTGCCCGAGTACATGAAGGAGAACCTGACCTACCAGCACACCGAGGACGGCGAGGTGCATCCCGGCGAGGTGGTGGAGGAGAAGATCTCGCTGTCCGAGCGCTTCGGCCTGTGGGTGAGTTTCTATCCTTTCACCCAGGACGAGTACCTGGCGATTGCCGCGCAGTGGATGCGCGGTTTCGGCGTACCGGAGGACGCGATCGTTGCGGCGCGGCAGGAGAGCCTGGTGTGGGCGCTGGAGCGCGGCTCACGCTCGGGCCGCGTGGCCTTCCACTTCGCCAAGGACTATTCCGGAAGGCATCACGCGTGAGCGCCGGGCCCGAGCGCACGCCGGTAGACGTGGCCGTCGGCGTGCTGATCGATGCGGACGGCCGCTTCCTGCTCACCTCTCGACCCGAGGGCAAGGTCTACGCCGGCTACTGGGAGTTCCCGGGCGGCAAGCTGGAGGCCGGCGAGACGGTCGAACAGGCGCTGCGCCGCGAGTTGCACGAGGAAATCGGCATCACCATCGGCGCCACGCACCCGTGGAAGGTCGAACTGATGGACTACCCCCATGCCCGAGTGCGCCTGCATTTCTGCAAGGTGTACGACTGGGCCGGTGAGTTCGAGATGCGCGAGCGCCAGGCGATGGCCTGGCAGACCTTGCCGGTGCAGGTGACGCCGGTACTGCCGGGCACCTTGCCGGTGCTGCGCTGGTTCGCGTCGGAGCGCGGCTTCACGGGTGCGACACACACCGAGGCATGAGCACTCGATACACTGCCGGCATGGACTGGCTGGACGAGGTGAAGTGGGACGCGCAGGGCCTGGTGCCCGTGATCGCGCAGGAAGTCGGCACGAACGACGTGCTGATGTTCGCGTTCATGAACCGCGAGGCACTGCGCCTGACGGCCGAGCGCGGCGAGGCGGTGTACTGGAGCCGTTCGCGCGGCCGGCTGTGGCACAAGGGCGAGGAATCGGGCCACCTCCAGAAAGTGCACGAACTGCGCCTGGACTGCGACAACGACGTCGTGCTGATGAAGGTGACCCAGCTCGGCCATGAGCCGGGCATCGCCTGCCACACCGGGCGCCATTCCTGCTTCTACCAGCGCCTGGAGAATGGGCGCTGGGCGGCGGTCGAGCCCGTGCTCAAGGACCCGGAACACATCTACAAATGACTACGAGCAGTGACGACACCCTGGCCCGCCTGGCGGCCGTGATCGAGGCCCGCAAGGGCGGCGACCCGGACAAGAGCTACGTGGCCCGCCTGTTCGCCAAGGGCAACGACGCGATCCTGAAGAAGATCGGCGAAGAGGCCACCGAGACAGTGATGGCTTGCAAGGACGGCAATCGCACCCAGATCGTGTACGAAGTGGCCGACCTGTGGTTCCACTCGATGCTGGCGCTCAGCGCTTTCGGGCTGGAACCGGCCGACGTGCTGGCCGAACTGCGCCGGCGCGAAGGCCTGTCGGGGCTGGAAGAATTTGCGGCCCGCAAGGCCAGGACAAGAGAGGAAGACGGAACATGAACGACGTGATCGACGTTTCCCCGGCCGCACCGAAGGACGGTTTGGACCCCGAACGCGACAGCTCGCTGCGCACCATCGGCCACATCAGCTACGGCCTGCATGCGGTGGTGGCCGTCAGCGCGGTGCTGCCCGGTGTGCAGGCCAGCGTGCTGCTGCTGCTGGTGGCCTTCATCCTCGACATGGTGAAGAAGAGCGATGCGGCCGGCACCTGGCAGGAGTCGCATTTCTCCTGGCGCATCCGCACCGTGCTCTGGGCCGGTGGCCTCTATATGGTCACGTCCTGGCTGTGGATCCTGCTGTTCGTGCCCGGCTGGATCGCCTGGACATTGATCTCGGTCTGGTTCCTCTACCGCGTCGTCCGTGGCTGGCTGGCCCTGAGCGACCGCAAACCCATGCCGGCCTGAACCTTCGACCCCCTGCGACCATGAGCGCCGATCCCAACTGCATCTTCTGCAAGATCGTGGCCGGGCAGATCCCCAGCCGCAAGGTCCACGAGGACGATGAACTGCTCGTCTTCCACGACATTGCGCCCTGGGCGCCTGTGCACGTGCTGATCATCCCGAAGCGGCACGTCACGACGATGTACGACACCACCGACGAGCACGCGCCGGTGATGGGCCGCATGATGGCGCTGGCGCCGAAGCTGATGCGCGATCTGGGCGTCACGAACGGTTTTCGCATCGTGGTGAATACCGGCCATGACGGCATGCAGGAAGTGCAGCATGTCCACATGCATGTCATGGGTGGGCCACGCCCCTGGATCAAGGGCTGATCCAGGGCCTGGGGCCGTGTTGAACCCGGCCGCTCCCCTAGAATCAAACGCTCGTCGCAGTCGACAGGAGAAAGTCATGGGTTCATTCAGCATCTGGCACTGGTTGATCGTGCTGGTCATCGTGCTGCTGGTGTTCGGCACCAAGAAGCTCAAGAACATGGGGTCCGACCTGGGCGGCGCCGTGAAGGGTTTCAAGGACGGCATGAAGGACGGCTCCGCCGGAACTGCGGAAACGAGCGCCGCTGCGCAGCAAGTGACCGCCAACAAGGCCACCGACGCCAACACGGTGGACGTGGAAGCCAAGTCCAAGTCGTGATCGACCCCTGCGTGCCCGCGGGCGCGCGCATTCCCGCATGATCGACTTTGGCTTCGACAAGATCGCCCTGATCGGCGCCGTGGCGCTGGTCGTGATCGGCCCTGAGCGCTTGCCGAAGGTCGCACGCACCGTCGGCCATCTGCTGGGCAAGGCGCAGCGCTACGTCGCCGACGTCAAGGCCGAGGTGAACCGCTCGATCGAACTCGAAGAGCTCAAGAAGATGAAGAGCAGTTTCGAGGATGCGGCGCACGAGGTCGAGAAGACGGTGAACAACGAGATCCATCAGACCACTTCCGATCTCGACCGCAGCTGGTCGGAAGGCACGTACACGCTACCGGCCGACAGCGGCCAGCACGAGGGCCTGAGCACCCCGGTGCCCGAGTACAAGCATCCGAAGAAGAAATGGCGCCTCAAGCGCGGTGCGATGCCGCAGTGGTACAAGCAGCGCCATGGGATCCGCGGCAAGGCGCAGTCGGGCGCTGCGCGCGTGGCCCGCTTCCGGCCGCCCAGGCCGCTGACCTGACGCGATGAGTTCATCCGACGACAAGCCCGACGAACTCGCGGGCACCGAGCAGCCATTTGTCACGCACCTGATCGAATTGCGCGACCGGCTGGTCCGCGCGGCGATCGCCGTGGCCGTGTGTTTCGGCGTGCTCGCCCTGTGGCCCGGCCCGAGCGGCCTGTACGACCTGCTGGCCGCGCCGCTGGTGGCCAACCTGCCCAAGGGCACCACGCTGATCGCGACGAACGTGATTTCACCGTTCATCGTCCCGCTGAAGATCACGTTGCTGGCGGCCTTCCTGATGGCGCTTCCGGTGGTGCTCTACCAGGCCTGGGCCTTCGTGGCGCCGGGCCTTTACACGCACGAGAAGAAGCTGGTCATGCCGCTGGTCATCTCCAGCACGCTGCTGTTCTTCATCGGCGTGGCGTTCTGCTACTTCTTCGTGTTCGGCCAGGTCTTCAAGTTCATCCAGAGTTTCGCGCCCAAGAGCATCACGGCGGCGCCTGACATCGAGGCCTATCTGAGCTTCGTGATGACCATGTTCATTGCCTTCGGCGCGGCCTTCGAGGTGCCCGTGGTGGTGGTCGTGCTCGCACGCATGGGGCTGGTCAGCATCGAGAAGCTGCGCGAGTTCCGCAGCTACTTCATCGTCATCGCCTTCATCATCGCGGCCGTCATCACGCCGCCCGACGTGGTGTCGCAGCTCGCGCTGGCGATCCCGATGTGCCTGCTCTACGAGGTCGGCATCTGGGCGGCGCAGATCTTCATCAAGCACACCCAGGCACCGGCCGAAGAGGGCAGCGGCACGCCGACCTGACTGCCGCCGTCACTGCGGCTGTCTCGCCCTCACCTTGGGCCGCTGGGCGACGGTGACGTCGAGCTCCAGCGCCTTGTCACCGCGCTGTACCGCGATCACCGCAGTCTGGCGCGGCTTCAGGGCCGCCACCGCGCTGAGCAACTGCGCCGTGTTGGTGACCGGCTTGTCACCCACTTTCGTGACCACGTCGCCCGGCCGCACGCCGCCGGCGCTGGCCGGGCCGCTTTGCAGCACGCCGGTGATCAGCACGCCCTGGCGCACCGGCAGGTTCAGCGTCTGCGCGATCTCGGGCGTGAGGTCGCGCGGCTCCACGCCGATCCAGCCGCGCGTGACCTGGCCGTCACGGATCAGCCCTTCCATCACCTGGCGCGCCGTGTTGACGGGAATCGCGAAACCGATCCCCATGCTGCCGCCGCTGCGCGAATAGATCGCGGTGTTGATGCCCACCAGGCTGCCGTTGGCGTCGACCAGCGCGCCGCCGGAGTTGCCTGGGTTGATCGCCGCATCGGTCTGGATGAAGTTCTCGAAGGTGTTGATGCCCAGCTGGTCGCGGCCCAGCGCACTGACGATGCCCGAGGTCACCGTCTGGCCGACACCGAAGGGGTTGCCGATGGCCAGCACCACGTCGCCGACCTGCAGGTCGTCGGTGTTGCCGAAGCTGATCGCCGGTACGCGCTCGAGCTCCACCTTGAGCACCGCGACGTCGGTCTCAGGGTCGGTGCCTACCAGGCGCGCGGTGGCCGTGCGGCCATCGGCGAGCTGAACCTCGATGTCGTCCGCGCCCTCGATGACGTGGTTGTTCGTCAGCAGGTAGCCGTCGGGCGTGACAAAGACGCCCGATCCGAGGCCGACCTGCGGCTGCTGCGGCTGGGCGCCGTCGCCGAAGAAGAAGCGGAACCACGGGTCGTTGCTCTGGGCAGAGCGCTGCGGCGCCTTGCGTGCGGTGATGCTGACCACCGCCGGGGTGGCGCGCCGCGCCGCGCCGGCGTAGCTGCTCACGGCTGCCGTGGGTGACAGCGCCACCGGCTGAGCCGGCAACGCCTGCGAAACGGGAGGCAGCGTGACGACGGGCTCCGGGCCTGCGCGGCGAGGCAGCCATTCCGGCTTCAGCGTGGACACCACGAAGAGCATCGCCACGGCAACCGTCACCGCTTGCGAGAAAATCAGCCAGGTTCTGCGCATCGAAACACCCTGAAAGCCCGACGATGGTCCACCGCACCGAGATCGAATCTCACCTGCAGACGATGCTGGACGCCGGCCGTTTCCGGGATTATGGGCCGAACGGTCTCCAGGTTGAGGGCAAACCCGAAGTTCTCAAGATCGTCTCGGGCGTGACGGCCAGCCTCGCGCTCATCGAGGCTGCCATCGAAGCGAACGCAGACGCGATCCTGGTGCACCACGGGCTGTTCTGGAAGGGCCACGACGGTCGCGTCACCGGCTGGCTCAAGGCGCGGCTCGAGAAGCTGCTGGCCCACCAGGTCAACCTGTTCGCCTACCACCTGCCGCTGGATGCCCACGGCGAACTGGGCAACAACGCGCAGTTCGGCGCCCGGCTGAAGCTGGTGGCCGACGCCCGCTTCGGCGATCAGGACCTGGGCTTCATCGGCGCGCCGGCACAGCCCTTGACCGTGGCCGCGCTCGCGGCGCTGCTGCAGTTCCGGCTCGGCCGTGCCGCCACGGTGGTCGAAGGCGACGGCAGGCTGCTCAAGCGCGTGGCCTGGTGCACGGGCGGCGCGCAGGGCTACTTCGAGGCCGCCATCGCCGCCGGCGCCGATGCGTTCATCACAGGCGAGCTGTCGGAGCCGCAGGCGCACTACGCGCGCGAGACGGGTGTGGCCTACTTCGCCTGCGGCCACCACGCCAGCGAGCGCTACGGTGCTGCGGCGGTGGCGGCCCAGGTGGCGCAGCAGTTTGGCCTCGAGCACCAGTTCATCGACATCGACAACCCGGCCTGAATCGGCATGAGCGCCTTGCTGGCAATCACCATGGGCGATGCCTGCGGCATCGGCCCTGAGATCATCGCGAAGCTGTGCCGCGAGCGCGCCGCGGGCGCCTGCGTGGTGCTGGGCGATGTCGCGGTGATGCGGCGTGCCGCAGTGGCCACCGGCGGCGGGCTGGCCGTGGCCGTGCTCGAGCACGCCGCCGACGCACGGGCCGTGCCGCCGCGCTGCATTCCGGTCCTGCCCGTGCCCGGAGTTCCCGCCGATCTGGTCGGCGCGACGCTGGGCGCCATCGACGCGCGTGCCGGTGCCGCAGCGGCACGATGCATCGAACATGCCGTGGCGCTGGTGCAGGCCGGCGAGGTGGCCGGCATCGTCACCGCGCCCATCCACAAGGAGGCCCTGGCGGCAGCGGGCATCGGTTTTCCCGGACACACCGAAATGCTGCAGGCGCTGGCGGCACGCGACGGCGCCGTGCCGCCGGTGCGCATGATGCTGGCCAACGACGAACTGCGCACCGTGCTCGTGACGATCCACCTGTCGCTTCGCCGTGCCATCGACGCGATCGATACGGCGGCGGTGCTCGAGACCATCCGCATCGCTCATGCCGCGGCAGCGCGCTGGGGCCAGGTGCGCCCGCGCATCGCCGTGGCCGGGCTCAACCCGCATGCAGGAGAAGGCGGGCTGTTCGGCGACGAGGAGATCCGCTTCATCGCACCGGCCGTGGCGGCCGCGCGCGCCGAGGGAATCGATGCTTTCGGGCCGTTCGCGCCGGACACGGTGTTCATGCGCGCTCGCAACGCGCCGGGCCACCCGGGGGAGTTCGACATCGTCGTGGCCATGACGCACGACCATGGCCTCATCCCGGTCAAGTACCTCGGCGTCGAGCAGGGCGTGAACGTGACGCTGGGCTTGCCCTTCGTGCGCACCAGCCCCGATCACGGCACCGCATTCGACATCGCCGGCAGCGGCCGCGCGGATGCCTCGAGCCTGGCAGCGGCCGTGCGGATGGCTCGACGGCTGATCAGTGGCGCGTCGGCGCCTTGAGCGCGGCCAGCTGCTTGCGGGCCCGGGTGGTCGCGCGCTCCATCAGGTAGGCACTTTCGTAGGCACGCATGCGGCCGGTTTCGCACATGCGCGCGAGCATGCGAGCAGTCATGGAAATGGTCTCCTGGTGCTTCTTGCCGCGCGAGAAGACGAAGAAGCTGCGCCCCGGGCTCACGTAGGTCAGCCGCACCTTCTGCCACTCGTCCTTCAGGTGCATCTGGTAGGCGAAGCCGAGCTTGATGTGGTCCATCAGCTGAGGCCCGCGCGAAGGCTCCGGCGGTTCGGAAGGCGACAGGTCGAGGTTCAGGTCCAGTCCCAGGCCGATCGGGGCCGAGTCGTCGGTGTCGGCCAGTCCGTCGGGCTGCGTGTCGCCGGCGTCGTCGCTGGCGCCGCCGGTGTCGATCTCGATGTCGACCTGGCCCGACCAGTCGACGGCGCTTTCCTCGACGAGGCCGACCTGCCGGGCCTCCTCGGGGGTGAAGCGGCGCTCGATCACCTCGCTGTCGACCTCGGGCACCGTGTCGGCCACCGACAGCGAGTCCACGCCAGGGATCGTGGTGTTGAACACACCTTCGATCTGCTTGGCCAGCATGTTGTGGTCGAGCTCGGACATCGGCGCCGCCTTGAGCGACTCGGCGTGCGCCGGCATCAGCTGCGCGAAGAAGGCCTTCTGTGCGGGCTCGGGCCAGCCGATCAGCGCCATGCCCTCGTTGAGATCCTTCATGAGTTGCGGCAACTGCATGAGGAACTTCTTGCGCAGCATCGGCGCCCCCTTGGGCTGCACGCTCATCACCAGGTCGCGCCCGGCGCGCTTGAAGCGCGCATATCGATCCGAAGCCAGGCCGTCACGGCGCACCGCCAGTACCAGCGCCTGGCTCCAGACCTGCGAGACGAAGTCGCGCAGGTAAGGCGGCAGCGACATCGGCTTGAGCGCCGCACTGAGCTGAAGCATGAAGCGCTGCTGGATGCGCAGCTCCGACTCCTTGCCCTCCAGCGTGGCAGCCGTCGGCGTTTGCTGTACCACCGCCTGAGTCTGCTCGGAGATGAACTGCTCCAGTTCCTCCAGCTTGGCGGTGTACAGATCGATCTGGTCGAAGTCGCCGTCGACGATCTCCTGCACCAGGTCACGCACGCGTTCGAGGAGCAGCTTGCCGGGGCCGTCGACGAAGTCGTCGAATGCGCAGGCCAGCGAGGCGATGCGGTTGACGAAGCGCCGCACGGGGTGCCGGCGCGAGGAGAAGAAGGTCGAGTCGTTCAGCGCCACGCGCAGCACGGGAAGCTGCAGCCGGGCGATCTGGCGAGCCATCTGCGGCGGCACGCGCGGGTCCGACAGAATCTGGTCGAACAGGCTGCCGACCACGTCGATGACCATGTGGTCGAGCTTGCCGCTCGAGGCCTGCATGAGTTCTTCGCGGTGCGCGCGGATCAGGTTCACGGCCATCAGGCCGGTCAAGCCCTCCGAGTAGCGGCTGGCCTGGCCCGGGCCCGAGCCGCGCAGGCTGCCCCTGGCGCTGTCGGGGCCGAGGCCTGCCAATCCGGGCCGCCCGGTGCTCGCGAAGCCGCCGACTCCGCCGCCAGCGGGCAGGGCGTCGAGCGCTCCGGGCCGGCTCGCCAGCGACGTCAGGCGACGCAGCAAGGTCATCAGTTGGGCGTCGGCCTGCGACTGCGCCGTCGAGACGCGCGCACCCAGTTCGCCACGAGAAAGCGTTGAACCGCCGTGACCCGACGTGCCGCCACCAGGCACAGGCGGAAGTCCCGCCAGCCCGGGGCCGCGCCGGTAGCCGGCCGCGGAGTCATGCGTCCCGAGATCGCCCGCACCGGACTCGCCGCCGTAGCCGCCGGTGGAGCGGTACTCGGAGTGCTGCAAGGTCGCGTACCCCGAGTTGACCCCCGGCAGATGGAAACCTGGCCCGTCGCCGGAGCGCAGGTTCATGCTGGCAGCCTTCACGCCGCGCGCCTGCAGGTCGCGCAGGATCTCGGCGTAGCAAGCCTTCATGGCTTTCGCCAGCGCCATGCCCATCTCGCGGGCGAGCAACCTGCGCGGTTCAGCGTCCTTGGTCACCGATTCGATGGCGCGGTAGGTGGCCAGACCGACCGACTGGGCCCGCAGCGGGTTGCGGTCCTCGTCGCGGCGGATCGTGTTGAGCAGGCTGGCCACGTGCGACGACACTTCACTCAGTTCCCATTCGCAGTCCTGGCTGATCTGCGCAGCGATGCGGTCGGCGTACATGCGCTGCTCGACTTCGTTGTCGTCGACCAGGCTGAGGGACTGCCAGTCTGTCGCTTCCAGCCTCCGGCGGCCGTCGGAGCGCGGCGCAAGGTCCTTGCTGATGCCATCGCGCAGCTGGTCTCGGAACACCAGATGGAAGTTGGCCATGTTGCGGCGCAGGTCGAACTGCGCCGCCAGCAGCGCGTCGCGCTCGCTCGTCTTCGTGACCGAAAGCGACAGCGTGCCCAGCAGATCCGAGACGCGGTCCGCCACCGACGCGACGGTCGTGTTGATCAGGCTGACAGCCGCATCGAGTGCGACCTTCTGGCGGGGATCTGTCGGGTTCATCGAGGCGGGGGCGGGGCACGGCCACACTCCCCGCGGGTGCAGGTACTGCTGCGAGCGGGGCGTTCGCGGAAGTATGGCCCGAAAAACACGGGCCAAGCTGTGCGATCCGTCACGGCGGCATTCGGCGACAGCCGGCAGTCGCCGGCGCGCCGAACTACTTCTTCAGGGAGTCTCGGATCTCGCGCAGCAGCACCACGTCTTCCGGCGGAGCGGCCGGCGGGGCGGGCGGGGCTTCCTTCTTCAGCCGGTTGATCTGCTTGACCATCATGAAGATGATGAAGGCCAGGATGATGAAGTTGATCGCCACGGTGATGAAGTTGCCGTAGGCGAACAAGGGCACGCCGGCCTTGCTGAGTGCCTCGTAGGTGCTTGGTCCCTTGAAGTCCGCCGGCGGGGTGGCCAGCATGATGAAGTAGTTGGAGAAGTCGAGGCCGCCGAGAACGCGCCCGACGATCGGCATGATCAGGTCCTTGACGATGGAGTCGACGATCTTGCCGAAGGCCGCTCCGATGATGACGCCGACCGCGAGGTCGACGACATTGCCCTTCATCGCAAACTCTTTGAACTCGCTCACGAAACTCATGGGGAACTCCTCTCTGTTGTTGTCGTGGAATGGCTGTCACTTATGCGCAGCGCTGTGGAGTATTCCCGGCTGAGGATGGATGTCAAGGCGACATGGCGCCCCGGGTGACGGGCTCGAACTCGGTGTGACCGCCCAGCTTCGGCAGTGCGCAGCAATGCACACCCGTGCGGCCCAACCCGATGAAAAGGAGGCCCTTGACTCGTCCGCTAGAATCGCAGGTTGTCCCTGATTTCGAAGACTCGCCAGAGGATCCCCATGAGTGACAGTCCCGTCGACAACGGCAAACGCACCTGGCTCATTGCCTCCGGGTGTGCCGGCGCGGTAGGCGTCGGCTTCACCGCCGTGCCCTTCGTCAGCACGTTTCAACCCTCCGAGCGCGCTCGCGCCGCCGGTGCCGCCGTCGAGGTGGACATCGGCGCGCTCAAGCCGGGTGAGAAGCTCACCGTCGAATGGCGCGGCAAGCCGGTGTGGATCGTCAAGCGCACGCCCGAGCAGCTGGCGGCGTTGCCGAAGGTGGATGCGTTGCTGGCCGACCCGAACTCTGCGCGCAAGCCCGCGGAACTCACGCCCGAATATGCACGCAACGAGCATCGCTCGATCAAGCCCGAGATCCTGGTGGCCGTGGGGATCTGTTCGCACCTGGGCTGCTCGCCATCCGACAAGTTCCAGCCAGGCGCGCAGCCCTCACTGCCCGACGATTGGGCCGGCGGCTTCCTGTGCCCGTGCCACGGCTCGACCTTCGACATGGCCGGCCGCGTCTACAAGAACAAGCCCGCGCCCGACAACCTCGAGGTGCCGCCGCACATGTACCTGTCCGACACCCGTCTGCTGATCGGTGAAGACAAGAAGGCCTAACCCGGACAGGATGCAAGAACATGGCTGATTTCAAGGAACTGCCCGCCGGCGCGCCTGTCGCCCAGCAGGTGACCAACTGGTTCGAGAACCGCTTCCCGACCGCGTTCGACGCGTACCGGGTGCACATGTCCGAGTACTACGCGCCGAAGAATTTCAACTTCTGGTACATCTTCGGCTCGCTGGCGCTGCTGGTGCTCGTGATCCAGATCGTCACCGGCATCTTCCTGGTGATGCACTACAAGCCCGACGCGGCACTGGCCTTCGCCTCGGTCGAGTACATCATGCGCGACGTGCCCTGGGGCTGGCTGGTGCGCTACATGCACTCCACCGGCGCGAGCGCGTTCTTCGTCGTCGTCTACCTGCACATGTTCCGCGGGCTGCTGTACGGCTCGTACCGCAAGCCGCGCGAACTGGTGTGGATCTTCGGCTGCGCGATCTTCCTGTGTCTCATGGGCGAGGCCTTCATGGGCTACCTGCTGCCCTGGGGCCAGATGAGCTACTGGGGCGCTCAGGTGATCGTGAACCTGTTCGCCGCGATCCCCTTCGTCGGCCCGGACCTTGCCCTGCTGATCCGCGGTGACTACGTGGTGAGCGACGCGACGCTGAACCGCTTCTTCAGCTTCCACGTCATCGCCGTGCCGCTGGTGCTGCTCGGCTTGGTCGTCGCGCACCTGCTGGCGTTGCACGACGTGGGTTCGAACAACCCGGACGGCGTCGAGATCAAGGCCAAGAAGGACGCGAACGGCAAACCGCTGGACGGCATTCCGTTCCACCCGTACTACACGGTGCACGACATCTTCGGCGTCGGCGTGTTCCTGTTCGTCTTCAGCCTGATCATCTTCTTTGCGCCGGAGTTCGGCGGCTACTTCCTCGAGTACAACAACTTCATCCCGGCCGATCCGCTGAAGACGCCGCTGCACATCGCGCCGGTCTGGTACTTCACGCCGTACTACTCGATGCTGCGCGCCATCACCAGCGAGATGATGTACGCGCTGATCGCCTGCGTGCTGGCTGGTGCCGTGCTCGGAGTGCTCAAGGCCAAGGTGGGCGCGCTGATCAAGGGCGCGATCCTGGTCGGGGCGCTCGTCATCGTGGCGCTGATGCTGGCCATCGACGCCAAGTTCTGGGGCGTGGTGGTGATGGGTGGCGCGGTCGTCATCCTGTTCTTCCTGCCGTGGCTGGATTTCAGCCCGGTCAAGTCGATCCGCTACCGCCCGAGCTGGCACAAGTACGTGTACGGCATCTTCGTCATCAACTTCCTGATCCTTGGCTACCTGGGCGTTCAGCCGCCGTCGCCGATCGGCGAGCGGGTGTCGCAGGTCGGCACGCTGTTCTACTTCGGCTTCTTCCTGCTCATGCCATGGTGGAGCCGGCTGGGCGAATTCAAGCCGGTGCCCGATCGCGTGACCTTCGCTGCCCACTGACGCGACTGCCGGGAACGAACACATCATGAAGAAGATCCTCATCTCCCTGCTCATGGCGCTCGGCCTGTCCGGCGGCGTGCTGGCCTCCGAAGGTGGTTTCCACTGGGACAAGTTCCCCGAGGAAAAGGCGAACGACCTGCCATCGCTGCAGAACGGCGCCAAGCTGTTCGTCAACTACTGCCTGAACTGCCATGCCGCTTCGTACATGCGCTACAACCGCCTGCGCGACATCGGCCTGACCGAAGACCAGATCAAGAAGAACCTGATGTTCGCCACCGACAAGGTCGGCGAGACCATGAAGGTCGCCTTGGACGCCAAGCAGGGCAAGGACTGGTTCGGCGGCGTGCCGCCCGATCTGACGGTGATCGCCCGCTCGCGCGCCGGTTCCGGCGGCTCGGGGGCCGACTACCTGTACACATACCTGCGCACCTACTACCGCGACGACACCAAGGCCACCGGCTGGGACAACCTCGCCTTCCCCGGCGTGGGCATGCCCCACGTCCTGTGGGAACTGCAGGGCCAGCGTGCCGCGAAGTACGTCGAAGAGAAGGATGCTCACAACCCGGCGAAGACGGTGCACCGCTTCGACGGCTTCGAGCAACTCACGCCGGGCAAGTTGTCTGCACGCGAGTACGACGCCGCCGTGGCCGACCTCGTGGCCTACCTGCAGTGGATGGGCGAGCCGGCGCAGGGCCAGCGCGTGCGTCTGGGCGTGTGGGTGCTGATCTTCCTGGGCGTCTTCACGCTCATCGCATGGCGTCTGAATGCCGCGTTCTGGAAAGACGTGAAGTGACCGTCTGCGTGCCTGCCGCCCCGGCCGGGGTGGCGGCCCGATGCGCAGTGGCCTTGCCCGAAACGGCAGCCACTGCGCTTGTGTTTTTTCGAAGCCTCTAGGAGCACACCGCCATGATGGTGCTTTATTCCGGAACGACCTGCCCGTACTCGCACCGCTGCCGATTTGTGCTCTTCGAGAAGGGCATGGATTTCGAGATCCGCGATGTCGACCTGTTCGCCAAGCCCGAAGACATCGCGCTGATGAATCCGTACAACGAGGTGCCCATCCTCGTCGAGCGCGACCTCATCCTGTATGAGTCGCACATCATCAACGAGTACATCGACGAGCGCTTTCCGCACCCGCAGCTGATGCCGGGCGACCCGGTGGCGCGCGCGCGCGTTCGGCTGTTCCTGTTCAACTTCGAGAAGGAGCTGTTCTCGAACGTGAACATCCTCGAGTCGCGCGGCATCAAGCCGACCGACAAGCAGCTCGAGAAGGCGCGCGCGCAGATCCGCGACCGACTGACCATGCTCGCGCCGATCTTCCTGAAGAACAAGTTCATGCTCGGCGATGATTTCTCGATGCTCGACGTCGCGATCGCACCGCTGCTGTGGCGCCTGGACTACTACGGCATCGACATGTCGAAGAATGCCGTGCCGCTCTTGAAGTACGCCGAGCGCATCTTCTCGCGCCCGGCCTACATCGAGGCGCTGACGCCGTCCGAGAAGGTGATGCGCAAGTAGGACATCTCGATTGCCCTCATGAGCAGCACGCCGCCGATCTCGCCCGCCGGTTCCGGGACCTCCACACGCCCGTACCTGATCCGTGCGCTGCACGACTGGTGCACGGACAACGGCTTCACGCCGTACGTGGCGGTGTTCGTCGATGCTTCGGTGCAGGTTCCTACCGAGTACGTCAAGAACAACGAGATCGTTCTCAATGTCGGTTTCGAGGCGACCAGTTCCCTCAAGCTGGGCAACGAGTTCATCGAGTTCAAGGCGCGCTTCGGCGGCACGTCGCGTGAAATCGTCGTGCCGGTCGATCACGTGATCGCCATCTACGCGCGCGAGAACGGGCAGGGCATGGCCTTTCCGGTCCCCAACGAGGCTTCATCGGGCTCGGCGGCGGCCGATGCGGCCAGCCCCGAGGCGCCCGCGGCCCGCGCAACGCACCTCTCGCTCACCGAGGCGCCGCGCCACGACGCCGATGCTGCAGGCGAGCCGAGCGAGCCGCCGGAGCCGCCCGCGGGCGGGCGCCCGTCGCTCAAGCGCGTCAAGTGATGCGTCGGGTCACGCCCCTATACTGATTTCAGGCGGCCATGGGCCTGCCGGCTTAGCTCAGTTGGTAGAGCACCCGCCTTGTAAGCGGAAGGTCTTCGGTTCGATTCCGAAAGCCGGCACCAGTGATCTTCGTCACGCTGGGGCCCCTTTGCAGGCCTGATCGCGGCAACCGGTGCAACGGCGTGTCAGTTCGATTGAACCTTGATTCTGATTGAGCTAACCTGCCAGCCCCGCTCCTGAAGAATGCTCTCCAGGCGCGGCTTGATCTGACGTAGTTTGGCTGCCACGGCGGCATTGGCTGCCAGCAGCGACCAGCCTTCGTCGTCGACGGGGCCCGGCATCACGTGGCTGGCGAGCGCACCCGGCAGGGCGCTGCGAATGGCCGAGAAGCGTTCCGCCGAGTCCTGCAGGCGAGCGCGCAGATGAGCCAGCGGCTCGCTGCGCCGCAGGGCCTCGGCCACGGGCAGCGAGTCGGGGACAGTCGGTGGCGGTTTGGAGCTCACACGAGGAGTGTAGCGATGCAGATTCTCATCACGCACGGCACCTTGGCCCGTACGCGTGTCTTGCACTTCAACCGCTGGCAACTGGCGGGCATGCTGATCGGCCTGGTGGCCGTGCTGACGCTGCTGTCCGGCACGGTCTATCACTTCGTGTTCCTGAAGGCGGCACGGGAAGGTTGGCCCGTGGTCAGCCAGATCGTGCGGCTGGTGGTGCGCGACGAGTTCGCCCAGCGTGACCGCTTCATGCGCGAGAACCTCGATGCGATGGCGGGGAAGGTCGGCGAGATGCAGGCCAAGCTGGTCAAGCTCGAGGCCATGGGCGACCGCGTCTCCGGGCTGGCCGGCGTCAAGATCGACGAACTCCGTCAGATGTCGCGACCGGCCGCTGCCGCTTCGTCCGCACAGGGCGGGCCGTACGTGCCGCCGCAGGCGGCCAACCTCGAACAGTTGCGCGGCATCGTCGAGGCGCTCGACCAGAGCACCGACCAGAGCACCGACATGTTCACCATGATCGAGTCGCGCCTGCTCGAGTCCCGTCTGCGCGCATTGATGATCCCGAACAGCGCACCCGTCGTCGGGCCGGTCGGCTCGGGCTTCGGTTTCCGCACCGACCCGTTCACCAGCCGCGCGGCACTGCACACCGGGCTGGACTTTCCGGCCGACGTGGGCACGAAGATCCTGGCCGCCGCCGGCGGCGTGGTGCTGCTCACCGAGACGCACCCCGCCTACGGCAACATGGTCGAAGTCGACCACGGCAACGGCCTGGTGACACGCTATGCGCACGCGTCGAAGCTGATGGTGCGGGCGGGGGACATAGTCAAACGAGGTCAGCTGATCGCCGAAGTCGGTAACACCGGCCGGTCGACCGGGCCGCACCTTCACTTCGAGGTGCTGGTCGACGGCGTGCCGCAGGATCCAGCCAAGTTCCTCGCCGGCGGCGACGCGGCCCAGACCGCGGCAGCCCGGGGCGGGCGCACCCGGCGCTGAGCGCCGGGCCGGCGGCGGCGCCGGATGTAAACTTCGGGGTTTTCCAGGCGCCGCTCGCCTTGCATCTGCCGGGTGCGGCCCCACCTCCTGGCTCCCCGCGTTCGACTGCCTGGTCCGCCAGCCGGCGGGCGCGGCGACCGCTCAATCCCGACGCCGCATGTTGCCCAAGCTTCTCACCTCCATTTTCGGCAGCCGCAACGAACGACTGCTGAAACAGTACCGGCGCGTCGTTGCCCAGATCAACGCGCTGGAGCCGAGCTTCGAGGCGCTGGCCGACGAGGCCCTGAAGGCGAAGACCGGCGAGTTCCGGCAGCGCTTCGCCAACGGCGAGACGCTCGATGCGCTGCTGCCCGAGGCATTTGCGGCGGTGCGCGAGGGCAGCAAACGCTCGCTGAAGATGCGCCACTTCGACGTGCAACTTCTCGGCGGCATGACCCTGCACAACGGCAAGATCGCCGAGATGCGGACGGGCGAGGGCAAGACGCTGATGGCGACGCTGCCGGTGTACCTCAACGCCATCTCAGGCAAGGGCGTGCACGTCGTGACGGTGAACGACTACCTTGCCCGGCGTGATGCCGAGTGGATGGGGCGCCTGTATACGTTCATGGGCCTGACGGTGGGCGTGAACACGCCGCAGATGTCGCGCGAGGAGAAGCAGGCCGCCTATGGCGCCGACGTGACCTACGGCACCAACAACGAGTTCGGCTTCGACTACCTGCGCGACAACATGGTCCAGGAGACCGCCGACCGCGTCGCGCGAGGGCTGAACTACGCCATCGTCGACGAGGTCGACTCGATCCTGATCGACGAGGCACGCACGCCGCTGATCATCAGCGGCCAGGCCGAAGACCACACCGAGATGTACGTGCGCATCAATTCGGTCGTGCCGCAGCTCAAGAAGCAGATCGGCGAGGCCGACCCGCGCACCGGCGAAGGTGTCATCGAGCCGGGCGACTTCACGGTCGACGAGAAGAGCCACCAGGTGTTCCTCACCGAGGCGGGCCACGAAAACGCCGAGCGCATCCTGTCGGAGGCCGGGCTGCTGGCCGAAGGCGCCAGCCTGTACGACCCGGCCAACATCACGCTGATGCACCATGTGTATGCAGCGTTGCGTGCCAAGCACCTCTACAACCGCGACCAGCACTACGTGGTGCAGAACGGCGAGGTGATCATCGTCGACGAGTTCACGGGCCGGCTGATGACCGGGCGCCGCTGGAGCGACGGCCTGCACCAGGCCGTGGAGGCCAAGGAAGGCGTGCAGATCCAGAGCGAGAACCAGACGCTCGCCTCGATCACCTTCCAGAACTACTTCCGCATGTACGGCAAGCTCGCCGGCATGACCGGCACGGCCGACACCGAGGCCTACGAGTTCCAGGAGATCTACGGCCTCGAGACCGTCGTGATCCCGCCGAACCGGCCGACGATCCGCAAGGACGATCTCGACCTCGTCTACAAGACCGAGCGCGAGAAATACGAGGCGGTGGTGGCCGACATCCGCGACTGCCACGAGCGCGGCCAGCCGGTGCTGGTGGGCACCACCTCGATCGAGAACTCGGAGAAAGTGTCCGAGTTGCTGAAGAAGGCCAAGCTCGAGCACCAGGTGCTCAACGCCAAGCAGCACGAGCGCGAGGCGCAGATCGTCGCGCAGGCGGGCCGCCCGGGCGTGATCACCATCGCCACCAACATGGCCGGCCGCGGCACCGACATCGTGCTCGGCGGCAACGTCGAGAACCAGATCAAGTTCATCGATGCCGACGAGGCGATCCCGGACGACGAAAAGGCGCGTCGCGCCCAGCAGCTGAAGGACGAATGGCAGGGCCTGCACGAGGCCGTCGTGGCCCAGGGCGGGCTGCGCATCATCGCCACCGAGCGGCACGAGTCGCGGCGCATCGACAACCAGTTGCGCGGCCGCTCGGGCCGCCAGGGCGACCCGGGCTCGTCGCGCTTCTACCTCTCGCTCGACGACCCGCTGATGCGCATCTTCGCCGGCGACCGCGTGCGCTCGATCATGGAGCGGCTGAAGATGCCCGACGGCGAGGCCATCGAGGCCGGCATCGTCTCGCGCAGCATCGAGAGCGCGCAGCGCAAGGTCGAGGCGCGCAACTTCGACATCCGCAAGCAGCTGCTCGAGTACGACGACGTCTCGAACGACCAGCGCAAGGTGATCTATCAGCAGCGCAACGAGATCCTCGAGGCCGAGAGCCTGACCGAGCAGATCGGCAACCTGCGCGCCAGCACCATGGCCGAGGTGGTGCGCACCTACGTGCCGGCCGACAGCGTCGAGGAGCAGTGGGACCTGCCCGGGCTGGAGAAGGTGCTGCGCGAGGAATGGCACATCGAGGTGCCGCTGGCCGCCGAAGTCGAGAAGAGCAGCAGCATCACCGACGAAGACGTCGTCGAGAAGGTCGTCAAGGCCGCTGACGCTCATTTCGAGGCCAAGCTGGAACGTGTGGGTGCCGACCAGTTCACGCCCTTCATGCGCATGGTGCTGCTGCAGGCGATCGACTCGCACTGGCGCGAGCACCTGGCTGCGCTGGACTACCTGCGCCAGGGCATCCACCTGCGCGGTTATGCGCAGAAGAACCCGAAGCAGGAATACAAGCGCGAGGCTTTCGAGCTGTTCTCGCAGCTGCTCGACGTGGTGAAGATGGAAGTCACCCGCGTGATGATGACGGTGCGCATCCAGAGCGAAGAGGAGGCCGTGAAGGCCGCCGAGGCGATCGAGGAGCAGGCCGAGCGCATCAGTAACGTGACCTACACCCACCCGAACGAGGACGGCAGCGTCTCCGAGGAGCCCGATGTCGCGACCGTGGCGGCCGAGGTGCCCAAAGTCGGCCGCAACGACCCCTGCCCCTGCGGCAGCGGCAAGAAGTACAAGCAGTGCCACGGCCGTCTGGCCTGAACCCCCTTCTTTCGCGGAGCACGGCATGCCCGTCAACCTGAGCGCGCCGAATCCGGCGGACCTGCACCCGGTGGCGGGTGTCGAACTCGGCATCACCATGGCCGGCGTGCGCAAGGCCAACCGGCGCGACCTGCTGGTGGTCAAGCTGGCGCCGGGGGCGTCGGTGGCCGGTGTATTCACGCAGAACCGCTTCTGCGCCGCACCGGTGCAGGTGTGCCGCGAGCACCTCGGCGGCGAGCAGGGCATCCGGGCCATCGTGGTCAACACCGGCAATGCCAACGCCGGCACCGGCGCCGACGGGCTGGCGCGGGCGCGCTCGACCTGCTCGGCGCTGGGTGCGCTGCTGGGTGTGGCGGCCGAGCAGGTGCTGCCGTTCTCCACCGGCGTGATCATGGAGACGCTGCCCAGCGAGCGGATCGAAGCCGCGCTGCCCGCGGCGCTGGCCGACGCGAAGCCGGACCAATGGGCCCTGGCCGCTCAGGCGATCATGACCACCGACACGCTGCCCAAGGCGGCGTCGCGCCAGGTGCAGATCGGCGGCAAGACCATCACCATCACCGGCATCAGCAAGGGCGCCGGCATGATCCGGCCGAACATGGCGACCATGCTCGGCTTCATCGCCACCGATGCGGCGATCGCCCCGCACCTGATGCAGGAACTGGTGCGCGAAGCGGCCGACCGCTCCTTCAACCGCATCACCATCGACGGCGACACCTCGACCAACGACTCGTTCGTGCTGATCGCCACTCACCAGGCCGGCAATGCGCCGATCGCGCAGGCCGAATCGCGCGACGGCGCGCTGCTGCGCGAGGCGCTGATCGCCGTCGCCCAGCAACTTGCGCAGGCCATCGTGCGCGACGGCGAAGGCGCGACCAAGTTCATCACCGTGCGCGTGGACGGCGGACGCAGCAAGGAAGAATGCCGCCAGGCCGCCTATGCGATCGCGCACTCGCCGCTGGTCAAGACAGCCTTCTTCGCCAGTGACCCCAACCTCGGGCGCATCCTCGCCGCGGTCGGCTACGCCGGCATCGCCGACCTCGACCAGTCGACCATCGACATGTTCCTCGACGACGTGCACGTCGTGCACCAGGGCGGCCGCCGCCCCGAGTACCGCGAGGAGGACGGCGCGCGGGTGATGAAGCAGTCCGAGATCACCGTGCGCATCGACCTGCACCGCGGCCCGGCCCACGCCACGGTCTGGACCTGCGACCTCAGCTACGACTACGTGAAGATCAACGCCGACTACCGCAGCTGACCAGCGCGTTGCGCGGCGCGCAGGATCCAGGCTGCAGCCGCCGCAGCCGCCAGGTGCTTGAGCGTGTGGCCGCTGACCCAGCCGCCCAGCGCGTCCAGCACGGCGTGGTCGGCCAGCTCGAAGCCCTTGGCGACCACGTAGCCGGCGAGCAGGCCCCACCAGGCAGTGTCCGGCACGATTGAACGACCTTGCCGCGGCAGCCGCATCAGCAACGCGGCGGGCACGAGCAGCATCGGCAGGAACTGCACGAACAGGTAGGTGCGCAGGTCGCTGCGGCCAGCGAGTTCGCTGCCCCACCACAGCGCCACCGACGCGCTCGCCAGTGCGATGGCAGTGGCCAGCACGGTGGGGCGTGCCCAGCGAGCGTCTCGGCGCTCGGCGAGAAACGCGCACAGCAGCGCGGCACAGGCCCAGGCGATGGGCAGGCGATCGAAGGCCAGCGAGGCATTGTGCGGCGCCCAGTGGTAGGCCGACGAGCCGGCGGCCGTGGCCACCAGGGCGAGCGCGAAGCCGCGCCAGGGCAGCCAGGCGCCAATGCGTGGCGCGGCGCGGCCGGCCCACAGGGCCCACAGGCCGGCGACCGCGAACGGCAGGTTGCTCAGCACGTCGGCGGCGTGCGGGATGCCCCAGGCTTCGCGCTGGTCGGCGAAGGCGTGGTAGCTGGCCCATTGCCCGATCGGGCCGCGCCACCAGAGGGCAAGTGCAAGCGCCAGCGCGAGCCCGCACAGCACGATGTCTCGAATATCGAGCGACTGATGGGCAGCGGACGCTGCGGGCGATGAAGGACGGTTCTGCAGCGGTGTCATCTGAGGTCCCCGGAAAGACGAGTCGGCGCGATGTTGCTCGCCGTGCCGGCCGCCGCACAAGCGACACCGCACCGGTGCGCACGACCGCCACTGCCGGTATCGCGCCGCGCCACCGATCGCGTCGACTCGGTACAACGCCCCCCACGTTTGCCGCATTGCGTGCGTCGCGGGCTCGCTGATAGGATGGCTTCATAACATTCACACCGACGCCCATGACCACGCACCACCACCACCTGCATCACGCCGCCCGCGGCGTGGCTGCCCGTGGTCTGGCGTGGTGCATTCCGGCATCGCGACCGCGCCATCCGGCGGCTGTATCGGCCGGCATGTGTGCAGCGAATCGCTCGCTCAAGCGGGCATTCGGCGCCTTCTAGTCCTCTCAGCCCCGCCTCCACCGAGGCCCCCGCTGAGAGATCGGCGGGGAGATCGGGTCCTTCGATTCCCTCGCCATACCGGGTCCAACGATCCATCAGGGTGCCCACCGGTGCCCGCCGAGAGAAGAACGAGAGGTGGCAACCATGACCCAATGGCTGCTGAGTCTGAAAGAGAGTGCACTGGTCCGG
>Ga0209717_1000136_pt1 | contig 90231 bp, 77 predicted proteins | sample AD_UKC048_MetaG_FD_184418 | JGI IMG/M metagenome (GOLD analysis project Ga0209717, IMG submission 184418) | Active sludge microbial communities of municipal wastewater-treating anaerobic digesters from USA - AD_UKC048_MetaG (SPAdes) (version 2) | ecosystem: Engineered > Bioreactor > Anaerobic >...
GAAATCCATTGTATTTTGTTTTGTCAAGAAATTGATAGACAACGTTTCCGCTGATTAAGGATATTTTGTATTCGCTTGAATATCCGCCCATTATGATGGCAATGTTTTTCATATTTTGTTTGTTTTCCTCACCCCAAACCTCTCCAAAGGAGAGGGAGGAGAAATGTTATTTTATTAAATAATTGTTGTTTTTAAGAGGATGCCCTAGCCCCGATAGTAGTGGAAATCCTTTTTGTGCCGGGGTTCGGCACAAAAGATTGTAACGGATAGCGGGAAATAGCTCCTAAAAACGATTAAACAAAATTAGAATTTTTTTTCAAACGAAATAGGTTTATCTTTGTGACTTATAAAAATAAATTTATGAGTTTAGGTAAATATCTTAGCAGTCGCGTGTTTTTCGGACAAGTAGCAGTCGCTCTTATTATTATTGCTGTTTTAACCTATTTGTTTATGCATTGGTTGACATTTACTACTGATCACGGACACGAAATCACAGTGCCCAATTTAGCCAAACTGACCGAAGAGCAAGTTGAAGATAAACTGGATGAGTTGGACTTAGATTATGTGCTTTTGGACAGTGTAGATTTTAATAGTGATTACCCAAAATACAGTGTGGTAGAGCAAGATCCGTTGCCTGGAGCTAAGGTAAAAGAAGGAAGAAAAGTATATATAAAAATAAATGCTTCGGGATTTTCGTCAGTGCGAATTCCTGATTTGATTGATAAAACTTATCGTGAGGCTGTGCCAACATTAAAGGCTCTTGGGCTTGAAGAAGGTACTATTACTTATATTCCGAATCTTGGAAAAGATATGGTTCTCGAAATGCGCTATAAAGGAAGAAATATTAAAGCAGGCGACCGAGTTTTGAAAGCTTCCAAAATTGATTTGGTTTTAGGCGATGGCAAGGAAAGTTATGTAGAAGAAGTGGATAGTACGGCCATACCAACAACAGAGGAATTACCAAATGAACAATAATATTGAAACTACAGAGGATTTAGAAGACGAATTATTCGAACATTATAGATTTGACGTTCCCAAAGGGCAATTGCTTTTGAGAATCGACAAGTATTTGATGAATATGATTCCAAATGCTACTCGAAATAAAATTCAAAATGCAGCAACTGGCGGGGATATTTATGTAAATGATATTCCTGTAAAGTCCAATTATAAGGTAAAACCGTTCGATGTGATACGGATTATGTTGTCGCATCCTCCGTTTGAAAATAGGGTAGATCCTGAGGATATTCCACTTGATATTGTTTACGAAGACGATGCGCTTTTGCTCGTAAATAAACCACCCGATTTTGTTGTTCATCCTGGTCACGGAAATTATACGGGGACTTTGGTGAATGCTTTGGCATTTCATTTCGAGAATTTGCCAATGAACAGCAGCGAACGTCCTGGATTGGTGCATCGAATTGATAAAGATACTTCGGGACTTTTGGTGATTGCTAAAACCGAAGCTGCAATGACACATCTTGCCAAACAGTTTGAAGCCAAAACTACCGAAAGAGAATACATCGCGCTTGTTTGGGGAAATGTAATTGCCGACGAAGGAACGATTGAAGGCAACATTGCTCGCCACGTAAAAGACCGTATGCAAATGGCGGTTTTTGCCGATCCCGAAATTGGAAAACCAGCCGTTACTCATTATAAAGTTTTGGAGCGTTTTGGTTATGTGACTTTGGTTTCTTGTATTTTGGAAACAGGAAGGACACACCAGATTAGAGTTCATATGAAACACATTGGTCATCCACTTTTTAATGATGCCCGTTATGGTGGCGATTTAATTTTAAAAGGTACTACGTTTACTAAATACAAACAATTTATAGAAAACTGTTTCAAGGCTTTGCCACGTCAGGCTTTGCACGCAAAAACACTTGGTTTTACGCATCCTACAACAGGAGAATATATGCGTTTTGACACTGAATTGCCACAAGATTTTCAGGATTGTATCGAGAAATGGAGAGGCTATTCGAAAACGCATGCCAGTGAGGAAGAAGAGTAGTAGCTGATATCGTTTTAGAAGTAGGTCGAGAATTTCATCAGCTTGTCTCCGTTTAGTCTAATTTATTTGTTTTGATTTTTATGCCAGATTCGTAAAAAAAAATGTACTTGACCTGATATAAATCATTTTTAAGCACTTAATTTTTTAATACATTTACCGTCGTATTAAGCGTTAAACATTAAAATTAATTTAAAAATATAGAATGAAAAGAGTATTAGTAGCAACAGGTGGCGGAGATTGCCCTGGATTAAATGCCGTTATTAGAGCAATTGTAAAAAGAGCCGCACAGGAAAAAGATTGGGAAGTTATAGGAAGTATTCAATCTTTTGATGGTATTCTTCGTGAACCTACCGAAATAATGATATTAGATGATAAAGCAGTTGCTGGTATTCATGTAGATGGTGGAACAATCATAGGTACAACCAATAAAGGAGGTCCATTTGCTTGGCCAGTAAAAAATCAAGACGGAACTTGGGGATCTGTTGACCGCTCGGATGAAATGATACGCAAATTGCAGTATATGGGTGTTGACGCTGTTATCAGTATTGGAGGTGATGGTTCTCAGAAAATTTCTCAACAACTTTTTGAAAAAGGCTTAAATGTTATTGGGGTTCCAAAAACGATTGACAATGATTTATCGGCAACCGATTTTACTTTTGGATTTCAAACTGCTGTTCATACAGCTACCGAAGCTGTGGATAAATTGGTTACAACAGCAGCCAGTCATAATCGTGTTTTGGTTCTAGAGGTAATGGGTCGTAATGCAGGTTGGATTGCACTAAATGCTGCCATTGCGGGAGGTGCCGAAGTATGTTTGATTCCTGAAATCCCTTATGATATTGAAACTGTTGCCAAAAAATTGCAAAGCCGATATAATAGTCACGGAAAAGGAAACGCAATTGTTGTAATTGCCGAAGGGGCAATGCCAAAAGGTGGAACTTTATTATCTGAGAAAAGTGATGAAATTGGCTATGAAAACCTTCGTTTAGGAGGAGTTGCCCGTAAGTTGGTAAACGATTTAAAATCAATTGGATTTGAACCAGATATGCGTGAAACCGTTTTAGGACATTTACAAAGAGGAGGAATTCCAATCGCTTATGACAGAATCTTAGCTACACAATTTGGTGTTAAAGCTTTTGAAATGGTTTTGGAAGGCAAATTTGGTATGATGGCTGCCTATCGTCATCCTAATATTATAGCAGTTCCGTTCAAAGATGCTATCGATAATCCAAAATTCGTTGATCCAGACTGCGATTTGGTAAAAACTGCCAAAGGTATTGGAATCAGTTTTGGAGATTAAGTTCTAAGAATTCTAAAAAGATATTGCCACAAATTCACAGGTTTTAAAATTTATTTTAATCTATGAATTTGTGGCAAAATTTTATAGATTATTCTACATTATAACACGACCCCTGCACAATTTCCCTACGTTCAATTTCATTTTCAATATAACTTTGAATTTGAGTTTTTTTCAAACCCCAGTTGGGTGCAATCAGCAAATTCCAATCGGAAATTCCGAACAAACGCTGAATGACAATATCAGGGCGCAACAGCGGAATCAATTCGCAAAGCAAATCGGTGTATTCTTCCAAACTGAAGAGTTTGAAAGGATTTTTCTTGTATTTGACGCCCATAATCGAGCCTTCGACGATGTGTAAATGGTGAAATTTTACGAACTTTATTTGTGGAAAACGGTTGACTTCGTGAATGTAATTCAACATCATTTCCCTAGTTTCCCAAGGAAAGCCAAAAATGGTGTGCACACACAAATCGAGTGGGCTGTCTTTTAATAATTCTACTGCAGCGACAAATTCGGCGTGGCTGCAACCTCGATTGATTTGCTCTAAGGTTTCGTCATAGATTGATTCCATTCCCATTTCCAAATCCACGTCAAATCGATCGCAATAGCTTTCTAAAAGGGCTACTTTTTCTGCATTGATGCAATCTGGTCGTGTTCCCACAGAAAATCCCACAACGTCTTCGGTATTGATTGACAAAGCCTCGTCGTACATTGTTTTCAAAATAGAAACAGGCGCATAAGTATTGGAATTCGGCTGAAAATAAACAATGAATTTATCGGCTTTGTAATGGTTTTTGGCACGCTCCATTCCGTCCTTCAACTGTGATTTAATAGTCAATGAAGTTCTAGAAATTTCGGGTGTAAACGAATCGACATTGCAATAGGTGCAACCACCATAACCTTTATTGCCGTCTCGGTTGGGACAGGAAAAACCGCCGTCAACAATCACTTTGTAAACGCGTAGTCCGTTGTATTTTTCACGCAAGTGTGCGCCATAATTATTGTATCCTTTTAACTCTGAATTCGATGTTGTGCCCATCCGACAAAAATACAAAATCCGATTTATTATAAGTAGTTTGCTTGATTGATTATTCGGAGTTCCATCAATAAATCGGTTTGTACATCGTTGCCCAAAGTGAAGCTATGCTTGTCAAATTCAACAAAATCATTATTGATATAAAATTGTAATGCTTTGTAATTTTTCTCCCAAACACCAAGCCAAATCGAATCAACTCCAGATTGTTGTCCAATTTTTATCGCTTCGTTGAGTAATAATTGTCCAATTTTTTTTCCGTGAAATTTTTTCAAAACATATATTCGATGAATTTCCATTGAATTAGAACTATGGATTTCAGTTTGAGCATTTCCAAAATTTATTTTTAAGTATGCAATAGTTTCGTTGTCCAAAATGGCGAGATAAAATACTGATTCAGGATTGTTTATCTCATGAGTGATGTGCTCAGAATTAAAATTTTCCTGAATGTAATTTTGCATATTTTCAGGGGTATTAACTTCTGCAAAAGTTTCGATAAAAGTTAACTTACTAATTTCTTGAATGATTTCTAGGTCTGAAATAGTAGCTTTTCTAATTATAATTCGATTCATAAATAATAGCTTTATTTAATTTTTTTTCTCAATCAAATATACTACAAATAAATAGATGACAATTTTCATTTTCAGTTTTTCAATTTGTACTTTTGAAACTTTCAAACAAGAGTCACCAATTATGAAAATTGTACTATCGCCAGCCAAATCATTAAACTTCGAAAAAGCTTTACCAACTCTAAATTTTTCAGAATCTTTATTTCTGAAAGAATCCCGACAAGTTCATAAAGTGTTGAAGCAAAAATCGCCTCAGGAACTTTTGGAATTAATGGATATTTCGGATAAATTGGCCAATTTGAATTGGCAACGCAATAAAAATTGGAAAACACCTTTCACACCAGAAAACGCTCGTCCAGCCGTTTTTGCTTTTGATGGCGATGTTTATACAGGATTGGATGCTTATTCGATTCCAATAGATAAATTAGATGATTTACAAGACCGATTACGAATCTTATCCGGTTTGTATGGACTCTTGAAACCATTGGATTTGATGCAAGCTTACAGATTGGAAATGGGAACCAAATTGCCCATTGGCGAAAGCAAAAACTTATACGAATTTTGGAAACCCATTATTGCCAAAGCATTGAATAAAGAACTCAAAAAAGGGGAATTGTTCATCAATTTGGCGAGTAACGAATATTTCTCGGCTGTTGATGTCAAAGCGTTGAAAGTTCCCGTAATCACTCCAGAATTCAGGGATTACAAAAATGGAAAGCTAAAAATAATCAGTTTTTTTGCCAAGAAAGCTAGGGGATTGATGGTGCGTTACATAATTGATACGAATGCCGAAACAATTGATGATTTGAAAGGTTTCAACTATGAAGGCTATCAATTTGATGCTAATTTATCGAAAGGGAATAACTTAGTTTTTACAAGATAGGTTTTAGTAAGTAGTGATTATTTTTTTTAACCTATAAGGCATATAAGGTCATTTAAGTTTTAGCTTATTTGGCCTTATATGTCTTATATGGTTGTTTTTTTTGTTATTTGCTCTTTAGGTTTTATAGTTCACCTTTATATTTTGGGTCAAAATCGACCATCCATTCAATACCATATTTGTCTCTAAACATACCAAAATAGGAACCCCATGGACTATCTTCAATTGGCACTTCAATAGTTCCGCCTGCAGAAAGTCCGTTGAATAATTTGTCGGCTTCTTCACGAGTTGCTGCACTAACAGCTATTTTAGATCTGTTTTCATTTTCATTTACTCGTCCCATTCTTTCGGGAACGTCATTTCCCATCAAAATATTTTTCCCAATAGGCAAAGCAATGTGCATTATTTTATTTGCCTCATTTTCGGATATCGGATTTTCAGGGTTTGGTATATCTTTGAAACGCATAATCATTGCGAACTCTCCGCCGAATACTGATTTGTAAAAAGTGAATGCTTCTTCGGCATTTCCGTTGAAGTTTATGTGTGGATTGATAAGTGCCATAGTATTGTTTTTTAATGTTAATTTATAGTTGAATTAATTTTGTGATAAGAAATATAGGAAACTGCCAAAATTCCTAGAAAAATAAAAGGAAAAAAGGATTGAAAGTCTATTCCATCAATGGCAAAATGGCTAATGCTTGCAAAAATAAAATCGAAAGCAAAACCAGCATACGCCCATTCTTTAATGCGTTTTGGTACTTGAGGAAGAATGAGTGATAATGCACCTAAAACTTTGAAAACTACTAATGCATTTCCAAAATATTCAGGATAACCCAAATGGCGTAAACCTTCTTTAGCCATTTCTGTCTGTGAAGTGAATGCGGGAATTAAACCTTCCATGATAAAGATTAGCCCAGTTGTTACCCAAAAAATGATTTTCTGTTTTTTCATTTTGTTTATTTTTAATTACTTAATTTTTTTTTGTTTTATTTTGATGCTACAACCCACTTTTTTATGATTTGTGTCAAGTCTGAAGTAGCGTTTTCAATTTCCGCCATATTGGTAAAAGTTGCTATTGCTCTGTCGTTTTCTTTCCAGATCAAAAGTTTAGAATTTTCATTTATTAATTTGTCTTTTGGTTGTTCCAGTTTTTTAACTCCACTATGAAAAATAAGTTGAATGTTTTTAGGGGGGTGAATTTTCATTGTAATTCTGTCTTCATTGTTGAAGCAATAATTAGGTCCGTTCCATTTTATGTTTTCGGTCAAATTACTATCTATTGATACTATCAAAATTCTTAATTGTTCAATTTCCTTTTTAAGAGGATGATTTTTTTCGACTAAAAAGTCTGTTACTTCACTGTTTAGATTATTTAACTGATTTGCCATTTTTAAATACTGATATTTTATTGCTGAGGAATTTTCGACATATCCATAAAGAAAATTTCCCAAGTGTGTCCATCAAAATCTTCTATAGTGCGCTGTTGCATAAAACCATAATCTTTCATTTCAGTTGGTTCTATTCCTCCTGCTTTTAGGCCATCAGCCATCACTTTATTTACAGCTTTTACATTTTCCATCGATAGTGAAAAAAGCCCTGCAACAGTCGTTTTGGTGTCGGCAATTGGTTTAGTTGCAAATGAAGAAAATTTTTCGTGTGACAAAAGCATAACAAAAATGTTTTCACTCCAAACCATACATTTTCCTGTTTCGTCAGAGAATTGTGGATTGTTAGAAAATCCTAATGCAGTATAAAATTCCATTGACTTTGCAAGGTCGCTTACTGCTAAATTGATAAAGATTTGTTTGTTCATTTTTGATTTTTTTGATTTGTTAATTATAAAAATCATTGAAATTACGCATCAGGAATATTTGGTTCAACTAATTTTTTCAATTTTTCCAAAGAATCCTGCCATCCTAAATAACACATTTCTGCAGGTATCATTTCAGGAATTCCTTCTTGAGTAATTTTGATATCAGTACCGCATTGTACTTTTTTTAACCATACAGTTGTAATCATTTCTCCAGGTAAATTTGGGTCGTCAAATTTATCAGTATATTTTAAAAATTTATTTTCTTTAATTTCTATATATTCACCTCCAAAGGACTCAGTATTTCCTGTGGTAAAGTTTGTGAAAGACATTTTATAATTGCCACCAACCTTGAGATCTAAATGATGTACTTTGGCTGTAAACCCATAAGGAGGCATCCAAGAAGCAAGAGCATCTGCATCAGTTAAGGCGCGATATACTTTTTCGGGACTAGCGGTAAAAACTCTGTGTAATTTTACGTTGTTGCTTTTCATTTTGTTTATTTTTTAATTGTTATTTGTTTCTCTTGTATAATTCAGCAACCAATGATTGCCATATTTATCGGTTAAGTCGCCAAAAATAGCACCCCAAAATGTGTTTTCCAATGGATGATTGCAATAGCCATCGACAACTAAGACTTCATATAAATTTCTAATTTCCAATTCACTTTCACAATCAATCATTAAAGATAAATTATTCCCCTTAATCATTCCATTTTTTGGTACCATATCGGTTGCCATTAGTACTACATTCCCTTTAGTTAAAGTGGAATGTAATATGCAGTCTTTCATTGTTTTTGGCATTTGTTCTGCCATTGGTGATTCGCCAACAGTTTGAAAATACAATTTTCCACCTAAACATTCTTTATAAAAGTGCATTGCTTCTTTACAATTGCCGTTGAAAGTTAAATAAGAAAGGATATTTTTCATAGTAGTAACTTTTTTAAATTCATAAGTAATTGAATAATACAAAGATGTAACAACAATATGAAAAATAAGTTGTGTATAAAAGACAAAAAAAGGTCATTTGCGACAAAATGTTTTATAATTTAGTAAAATGAAAAATGTAGCAATTTTAATCCCCGAAAATTCAGTAATGCAAGCCATTGCCGACCCTCAATATTGCTTTGATGCAGTAAATCAGTTTTTGGCTGTATCAGGGCAAAAGCCTTTATTTAATGTAGAATTAGTTGGTTTAAAAAAAGAAATTTCCATAAACGGTGGTAAATTTTCTGTTCATACTGATGCTTTATTGAAAGATGTAAAAAAAACGGACTTGGTCATTATTCCGGCTTTATTTGGAGATATGTCTGCAGCAATTATGTCCAACAAAAAAACTATTTCTTGGATAACGGATCAATATAATAACGGTGCAGAAGTTGCTTCGCTTTGTGTAGGTGCTTTTTTGCTGGCTTCTACAGGTTTGCTTAATGGTAAAAAATGTTCGACACATTGGGGATTTCAAAATGAGTTTAGAGAAATGTTTCCCGAAGTTGAAGTTCAGGATGGAAGTATCGTTACAGAAGAGGACGGAATATACTCCAGTGGTGGTGCAAACTCCTATTGGAATTTATTATTGTATTTGGTTGAGAAATACACAGATCGTGAAACAGCTATTCTTACTTCAAAATATTTCGCTATAGACATTGACCGTGAAAGCCAGTCGGCTTTTGCGATGTTTCAAGGTCAAAAAGGACATACAGATGAAGCCGTAAAAAAAGCACAAAACTACATTGAACAAAATAGTAGTGAACGAATTACTGTCGAGGAATTGGCAACTAGTATTGGGCTCGGAAAAAGAAGTTTGGAACGCCGTTTTAAGTTAGCGACCAACAACACAGTTTTGGAATATATTCATCGTGTAAAGATTGAATTTGCCAAACGAAGTTTTGAAAATAGCCGCAAAAACATCAATGAAGTAATGTTGGATGTTGGTTATACTGACACAAAAGCATTTAGGTCAACTTTTAAAAAAATTACGGGTCTTTCTCCTGTCGAGTACCGCAATAAATATAACAAAATGGCTAAGGGTAATTAAGTTTTTTTTAGCCTAATGTTGTGGATTTGATTAGTAATAAATATTTCTCAGCAGTAGAGATGAATTTATCGAAAGGGAATCATTTGGTTTTAGGTGATAAATTTAATAAAGCAGAATTTAGAAAGCAGATTTCTAGAATCTAAATTCTTTCTGAAATCTGAGTTCTAAATTCTGCCTTCTAAAATTAATGCATCGCATCGGCAGGATCAATTTTATTTTTTCCTTTTTTAATCATCAAAATGAAAGGAATACAAAGCAAAAACAGGATTCCTAAACACATAAAAATATCCATATACGTCAATACCGAACTTTGCACCATCACTTTAAATTCAAGTGCTTTATAGGCTTTCGCTAGTGCTTCATTGAAAGTAAATCCTTTAGCCATAAACCCTTGTTGCAATCTTTGTACTGTTTGTTGCAATTGAAACGAGGTTTGGTCTAAATGCGAAATAAGATTCACACGATGTTGCTGATTGAAAATTGCCATAAAAGTCGTGATAATGGCAATTCCAAAGGAACCTCCCAATTGTCTCATCATTCCCGTAAAAGCAGCTCCTTCTCCAATTTGTTTTCCTTTTAGAGTTGATAAAGAAAGTGTGGTGATAGGCACAAATAATAAACCTAATCCAACTCCTCTTAAAATCAAAGGCCAAAACATTTCTTCAGAACTGGTGTCGGGAGTAATGATGTTGTGCATCCAAAAAGTGAAAAAGAAAAAGATCAAAAAACCTACGGCAACCATATAAGCTTGAGGAACACCTCGTTGAATCATTTTCCCTATGAAAGGCATCATAATTCCAGTGGTAATAGAACTCGGAATCAATAATAAGCCGGCATCAGTTGCACTCCAACCCAAAACCGATTGAGTGTAAATAGGTACAATAAAAGTAGAGCCATACAACCCAAATCCCATAATGAAACTCATTATGGTTCCCACTCTTAGATTGGTGTTTTTTAATACTTTCAAGTTCACAATGGGATGTTTGTAAGTGAGTTCTCTCCAAATAAAAAGTAGTAATCCAAATAACGAAACCACGCTTAAACCCGTAATTAAGTTATCGTTGAACCAGTCGTCTTGTTGTCCGTGTTCCAAAACAAATTGCAGGGAACCGATGAAAGAAGCTAGAAAGAAAATTCCCCACCAATCGACTTGGTTGGCTTTGAGTTTGTCACCATATTTTGGACTTTTGACAAACATCAACGTAAGAATCGCTGCAATAATCCCAATGGGAATGTTGATGTAAAAAATGTAAGGCCACGAAAAGTGATCGACGATATAACCTCCCAAAGGCGGACCAAGTGTTGGTCCCACAATAACACCCATTCCGTAAATAGCTTGCGCCATTCCTCTTTTGGCTGCGGGATAACTTTCGGTAATAATGGTTTGTGCCGTTACTAGTAAAGCTCCTCCACCAAGCCCCTGTATGAATCGGAAAGCAACAAGTTCCCAAATATTGTCGGCATTTCCACATAAAAAAGAAGCCACGGTAAAAATAATGATGGAAGCAGCAAAATAATTGCGTCGTCCAAATTGTTGCGAAAGCCAACTCGTCATTGGAATCACGATGACATTCGCAATGGCATAAGCGGTAATTACCCAAGCAATGTCCGTCAGCGTGGCGCCAAGGCTTCCTCGCATATTGTTCAAAGCCACGTTAACAATTGTGGTATCCACAATTTCGAGCAAAGCACAAAGTACGGCAGTTATGGTAATTATAACCCTCCTAAAACCATATTCTACTAAATCATCTTCTGCGGCTGATTGTACCATTTTGTATAAATTATATTTTTCAAAAAATGAATGTTTCAAAAGCTGTAAACCCTATAAACTTATATTATAGTGTTGAATCTAAAATCTAAACTCAGAAATCTAAAATATTAATTCAAATGAACATCCACATCCACATTCATTCCCGGACGTAATAATTTTATTTTTTTAACATCGTTAGACGTGTTCAAACTTATTTTTACGGGCAATCTTTGAATGGTTTTTACAAAATTTCCTGTGGCATTATCGGGTGGCAACAACGAGAATTTGGAACCAGTTGCTGGCGAAAAAGAGGTAACTGTTCCTTCAAAATCATAATCAGGATAGGCATCTACTTTTAGCGTTACATGTTGTCCGATAACCATTTTGTTCAGTTGCGTTTCCTTAAAATTAGCAATTACCCAAGCCGTGGTGTTGTTGATAATGTAAAACAAAGATTGTCCTGGTTGCACCAATTGTCCTGGTTGGATGTCAATTTTAGAAACCTGACCGTCAATCGCTGCTGTAATAACCGTGTACGATAAATTCAATTTTGCAGCGTCCAATTGGGCTTTAGCTCGTTTGATATTGGCGGCAGCTACTTCAGTTTGTTTATTCGAAACATTCGATTTGGCTACAATAGCCGATTTCTGGAATGAACTTGCTTTTTGTTGTTGTTGCAAAATGCGAACCTGATTTTCGGCTTCTTGTTTGGCGGTCAAAGCTTGTTCGTATTGTTGTTTGGTAATTGTATGATTTTTATATAAATTGTTGTATCTATTGTAATCATTGGTTACTTGGTTCAATCTGATTTTTGCCGATTCAATATTTCCACCTGCCGATTGTACATTGGCATCAGAAACCGAAATGCTTGCCATAGCACTTCCTATATCGGCTTTTGCTACTTCATAACTTCCTTTGGCTGCGGCCAATGCTGCATTTGCATCTTCAATTTTCAATTGATAATCGCGAGTATCGATGGTAAATAAAGTATCACCTTTCTTCACGAAATCATTGTCTTTGATGTACACTTTGCTCACATATCCCGAAACTTTTGGAATTATTGGATTCATATTTTTCTCTATTTGTGCGTCGTCGGTGTGTTCGTGCGATAAAGAATGAATGTATTTGTACGTTCCATAAGTGCCACCCACAATTAGTAATGCAGCAAATATGATAATGAATTTTTTATTGGTTTTTTTCTTTTCCATGAGGTGTCGATTATATTTTTGAAAGGTTGAAAGTTTGTGATAATTGTCCCGTTGTTGAAAGTAATTCGTAATATTTTTGAATAATATTGGCTCTTGCCAAAGCTTTATTGATTTTTGAACTCAGTTGCTCAACATCAGCTTCGAGTAAATCGTTTGTGTTCGAAAGTCCGTTGTCGTACTTATCTTTTACGATTCGGTAATTTTCAGATGATTGAGTCGCGGCTTCTAAGTAAACTTCATTCTGTTTTAAAGCCAAATCATAATCTTCAATGGCTTTTTTTACTTCAACCTTGATATTGTCGGTCAGGATTTCTTTGTAATTTTGAGCTTCAAGCGATTTACTTTCGGCCATTTTTATGGAAGAACTATTCTTTAGAATTCCACCCAAATCATATGAAATACCTACGCCAAAATTTATCGCATTTTGAACCGTAATTACATTTTGTAAACCTAAAGAAGCATAACCTCCTATAAGTGAAACCGAGGGATAATAAGCTCCTTTTGCCATTTTTACACTAGCTTCGCTTGCTTTTTCTTGATAGCTGATGGCTTCTAAATCCTTACGATTTTCCAATGCTGGTTTTTCATCCGTAGGAATATTGTTCATTTGGAAATTAATAAAATCACTTTCGTTAATTTTCAACTTGGCGTCTGTTGGTAATTTCAAAAGTGAAACTAAATAATAGTTTACAACATTCAAATTGTTGTTCATCTCGTCTATCGATAATTGTATTTTCGAAACTTGTAATTGCGATTTCAACAAGTCATTTCTAGGAATAATACCGTTTTTTTCCATTTCGGTAAAATCTACCACACGTTGCTCGGCTTGTTTTTGATTTTCTTTCAAAAGTTCCAAAGTTTTTTGTGCTTTGTACAAGCTAGCATAATAATTTACTACTCGCATCGCAATTTCTTCTTTGGTTTGCATCGCAGTTGCCGTTTGGGCTTGGTACAAATTCTCCGAAATCTTGATGTTGTTTTGTATTTTGAAACCTGCAAAAACGGGTAGACTGGCATTCAATTGTCCAATCAATAATTGATTTCCGGTTGGAAATGGTGCTCCACTTTCGCTTTGGCTAAATTTAATATCCACTTTTGGGTCGATGAAATTTTGATATTGTCCCGAAAGTTTCAAATCAGGATATTGTGCGTTCTTTTTGGACTGTAATTCGTATTTCGATGAATTTACTTTGGAATCGGCCAGACTGACTTCGTTACTTTTTGACCAAGCCTGATGAATGGCATCTTCGAGCGTTAAACTAGTTCTATCTTGTGCTTGGATGGATGTGAATCCGATGAAGTAAATTCCCCAAAGTAATAAATGATTAATTTTCATATACTAGGAGTGCTTTAATGGTTAGTTGAATGTGTTTTGTTAAATCAGTTTTTATATAGGTATTGTAAGCTTCTTCTGTTTTTAGGTTTAAAATATCTTCAAAAAAAGGCTTGTTCATCTGAAAATGAAAAAAGGTTCCCATAATGGTTGGTGTTAATAATTCAATAATGATGTCTTTTCTAAAAACTCCTTTGGCTTGACCTTCTTTAATAATGAGTTCCAATGATTTCAAGTTTGATTTTTTTATATCGGAAAAAGAGGGAAGCTCCAGAACTCTTTTCTTGGAAGCCAATTCAAAATGAAGAATTCGATAAATACCTCTATTACAGTTGATTCTGTTAATATATAGTTCAATTAGCTTGTTTATTTTTTCGATAGGCTCTAGGTTTTCTTCTATCAAATTAATCAGTTGTTCTTTGAGTCCTGAAGTTTTAAATAACACCAAGGATTCCAGTAGTTTTTCTTTGCTGCCAAAATAATACGAAACCATAGCCACGTTAATCTTAGCTACTTTTGAAATATCACGAATCGAAGTGCCATCAAAACCTTTCTCAGCAAAAAGCGTTTCGGCTACTTCAAGAATTTGGATTTGTTTGTCGTTTAAATCGTTTTCCATTTTTTTGTGATTTGAAAGCGCAAAATTAAACAACTGTTTAAATTAAACAACTGTTTAATTTTTATTTAACGGTTCTTTAACATTCTCGCAACAGGAATTTTGGAGCATTACCTTAAATGATTCTTTTATTCAATTCTAAAAAAAATTAAAGAAGAGCATTCTTTTTTTACAAATCTCAACTTGTATTACATTTGTGCTTCTAAACCAAATACTTGAAAAATGAAAAGAGAATCTGTATTTTTAGCCTTTTTGCTTGTTTTTTTAGGCTTTTCAACTGCTAATGCCCAAATTAATTTTGGAGAGAAGGCCTTAGGTGCTGTTCAAAAAGGAGTTGCGGGACTGACCTTTAGTGATGCACAAGCGGCTCAATTATCTAAAGAAGCGGTAACTAAAATGGATGCTGAACACGTAATTGCTGGATCAACGGATCCTTATACCATTAGATTAAATAAGATTTTTGGTAAATACACCAATGCTTACGGATTGACTTTAAATTATAAAGTTTACATTCTCAAAGAAGTAAATGCTTTCGCCACCGCAGACGGAAGTGTTCGTGTTTATACAGGTTTGATGGATGTTATGGATGACAATGAATTGCTAGTGGTAATTGGTCATGAAATTGGCCACGTGGTCAATCACGATTCTAGAGACGCTATCAAAGCTGCTTATCAAAAAGAAGCCTTGATCGATGGTGTTGCTTCTCAATCGGGTAAGATTGCTGCGGTAACGGACAGCCAATTGGGGAAAATAGGAAGTGCGATGATTGACAGCAAACACAGCCGCAAACAAGAATCAGAAGCAGATACTTTTGCTTATGATTTTATGAAGAAAAATGGATATAATGTCAATGCTGTGGAATCAGCATTTTCTATTTTGGCAAAATTGAGCGAAGGATCGCAAACAGATTTCTTGACAAAAATGATGAGTTCACATCCAGATTCGAAAGAAAGAGCCGATAATGCTAGAAAAAGAGCTGAGAACGAAGGGGTTTACAAACCTTATGTTCATAAAATGCCGGTTGTAGTGACAACAAAAACCACCACTAAAAAAACTACAAAGATGACGACTACCACAAAGAAAAAATAATTGGATTTCAATTATTTGATACAAAAAAGCAGAACTTTTCGGTTCTGCTTTTTTTGTTTTTATTGAAGTAAGACTAGTGTAATTGTTTTGTCGTAACACTTTATTCTAGCTATTTGTCAGCTGGAAACGTATCAATAATGTTGCTCGAACTCGTTGAACGTATTTCAGTCTGACAATTAAAAATTCGTGCTTTTATTGCATATTAACCACAATAGGTAAGTTGTATGCAGTTCGAACGGGTTTTGAACCAATCATTCCCGGAGACCACTTGGTTTTCAAAGATTTCAACACTCGAATGGCTTCACGGCCCAAACCATAACCAGGATCTTTAATTACTTTAATGTCAGTCATACTGCCATCTCTTTCGATTACAAAAGATACATAAACTCTAAAAGTACTGTTGGCTTCAATTTCTGGTTTCTCGAAATTATTACCCACATAGTTGTAAAATTTATTAATTCCACCCGGAAATTCCGGCATTTTGTCCAACACGGCAGAATTGACTACGGTAGTCCCATAATCGACTGCTTTTGGGGTTTCGGTTCCTGTTCCTGATGCCGTTGGATTTACTCCTATTGTTCCTGTTCCGTCTGAAATGACATCTGATGTATTATTGTTTTCAGTATTTGTTGCAATAATTGCTGTGGCATCTTCAGGATGAACAATAACTGGATTTGTGAGTTGGTCTTTTACAATAGTAGCTTCAGTAGGTTGACTTTGCGCTTGCGGAAGCACGGGTTCTTCGACTATTGGAATTACAATATCTGTTACGTGAATTGGGACTGACCATTCGGGAATTGGAATTGCGGGAGCAACACCACGATTGAAATGACTGGCAATTGTTGTAATTCCTCCAATTGAAGCCACAAACAACAATCCCATAAATAGAGCAGTCAAGGAACTTTTTACACTGTCTCGTCGCAATTGATACGCACCATATTTTTGATTTTTGTTTTCGAAAATAAGGTCAATCCAGCGTGTTTCGTAAATACTTAATCTAGACATAACATTTGGTTTTAGGGTTAAGTATTTATCAAGTCATAAGCAGTGTATTTTAACATATAACGTAAAAGATATTCGATATAATATATAAAATAGTGATTATTTTCAAATTATTTTAACAAGCAGAATAGTGGTCACTGTTTTCGGGGCTGAATGAGGTTTGCAATTATAATGGAAGTCAAATAACTAGTGGATTAGTTGTTAAATTTGTTTTCAAAAACAAGATGTTTATTTTAAAAATAATTTAAGAGACTTTTTAGTATTGGCAACAAATAACCACATTTGTCATTGACGAAAATGGATTTATAAAAAACGTGATTTCAAAAGTAGAAACTAAAGTACTCGTCACATACATCTTTAATTAAGGTAAAATTGAAACAAAAAAGCCAAGATTTTTTACTTTCTTGGCTTTTTTGTTTGAATTTATTTTTCAACTATTTTTTTTTCTAAAAGTACATTTGGGTCATATCCAAAGAGTTTCTTTTTCTTAATGATTGTTGCAACACCAGTAGGTAACATTGATTCCCACCCCGGTTTACTTTGGCCAATCATTTTTAAAACTTCACGCGAAAAGACTTCTAAATTTTTAGGGTTATAGTTTTCAATATCAACAACCTTCCCGTTGAATTTGAAAAACTTATACAATTCTTTCATTCTAGGATGTATTCTTAATGTTTCAGAATTTGTAATTACCCCATTTTCGTTTATCATTGGATACAAATAAACTTTTAAATCTCGGTAGAATAATTTACCAAAAGCTTCTAAGATACCACCACTTAAATGGCGATAGTATTTTTCGTCAAAAATTTCTATCAAATTATTTACACCCATTGCCAATCCCATTCTGGCTTTGGTATATTTTGCAAAATATTCGACCACTTTATAATATTCCTGAAAATTTGAAATCATTACTGTTTGTCCCAAAGAGCATAGTAATTGGGCTCTATCCATAAAGTCTTTTTCATCAATTTCTCCATCGGATCTTAAATTAGATAATGTGATTTCAAAGATAACCAAAGTGTTTTCTGGAGTTACTTTGTGCTCGTTGTGAAACATCTTTAATGATTCTTCATACATATCCATATTTACTTTTGTAACCGGACGGAAACTTCCTCGAATGGCAAGGATGTTTTTTTTGTATAATATCGCTGCAGGAAGTATGTTTTTACCTTCGGGATCAAAAATCACTGCATCAGTCATCCCGTTTTTTACTAATTGTAAACTCATCAAACGATTGTCAACATTGGCAAAACGAGGACCAGAAAAGTTAATAGTGTCAATTTCTAGTTGGTCTTTGTCGAGATGATCGTACAAATAGCGTAATAAATGTTTAGGATTATTATACTTGTAAAAAGCACCATAAATTAAATTTACTCCAAGAATACCAAGGGTTTCTTGTTGCAAACGAACATCGGTTTCCTTGAATCGAATGTGAAGAATTATCTCATTATACTCTTCTTCAGGTTCTAGTTGATATTTTATACCAACCCAACCGTGTCCTTTGAATTGTTTGGCAAAATCAATGGTAGCAACGGTATTTGCAAAACTGAAAAAGATTTTGTTGGGGTGTTTTTTTCTACTTAATCGTTTTTCAATTAAGCCAGCTTCGTGAGTAAGGATTTTTTTGAGTCGGCTTTCAGTTACATATCGTCCATCTTCCTCGACACCGTATATGGCATCACTAAAATCTTTGTCATATGCTGACATTGCTTTCGCAATTGTTCCAGATGAGCCTCCTGCTCTAAAGAAATGCCTAACAGTTTCTTGTCCGGCACCAATTTCTGAAAAAGTGCCGTAGATATTTTCGTTCAAATTGATACGAAGGGCTTTGTCTTTTAAAGAAGGAATTTGTTCGATGACTTTGTCACCTTTCAACTTAATTTCGGTGTCTCTTTTCATAAAGAAATCGCTGTTTTGGTGCAAAGTTAGTAAAAAATGTTTCAAATTGCAGAGATTTATTGCTATTTTTGTATAATAATTAACAACTGTTCAAAAATGAATTTGTATTTTTTAGGAACTGGTACTTCTCAAGGAATTCCGGTAATTGGTAGTAATCATTCGGTTTGTCAAAGTACAGATTTAAAAGATAAAAGGCTTCGGGTTTCAGTTTGGGTTCATTGGGAGAATTATTCTTATATTATTGATTGTGGTCCAGACTTTAGGCAACAAATGCTCAAATCAAATTGTCAAAAAGTGGATGGAATTCTCTACACTCACGAACATTCCGATCATACAGCAGGATTAGATGACATACGCCCGTTTTTTTTTAAACAAGGAGATATTCCAATTTATGCGCATCAACGTGTCATTGAAAATTTGAAAAAGAGATTTGATTATATTTTTGAAACTGAAAATAAATATCCAGGAGCACCTTCTGTGAAATCATTTGAAGTAGTTAATAATCAACCTTTTTCCATTGGTAATAAAATAGCAATTCCTATTAATGTGATTCACGGAAATCTTCAAGTTTTTGGGTACAGAATTGATGATTTTGCTTATTTGACCGATGTGAAAACAATTGATGAAAGCGAAATAGCTAAATTGCAAAATTTAAAAGTATTGGTTATAAATGCTTTGCGTGAAGAACCACATCATAGTCATTTCAGTTTGCAAGAAGCCTTGGATTTTATTGATTTGATTCAACCTAAAAAAGCCTATCTCACACACATTAGTCACATTATGGGTTTTCACGAAGAAGTACAACAAAAACTGCCGAAAAACGTTTATTTGGCTTATGATAATTTACAAATTACTATTTAATATCACTTTCAAATGAAAAACTCATTATTACTTTATCTGATTATTATTGTTTTGCTCTTAAATGTTTTTACTTATATGTATTTCAGTAAACAATTGGCTTTTGAAAAAGATAAATTGGCTAAAACTGAAGCAAAGCTTAAAAAAGATATTGAGGTTATCAATGCCAAACTTGTTGATGCTAACTATTTTTCATTGGAAAAAAATGAAAATGCCCAGAATTATTTCAATCCTGATACTGCCACAAAAACGATACAAGTCGAAAAGTTGATTCCAGTTGTAACCGAAAAATTAATGGATTTAAATGCCAATCCTAAAGGGAATCCCTATATTGGTCAAGATCAAATAGGAGCTAATAAATTTATCATTAACAAAGTCCGAATCTTGAATCACCGTTGGATTATTGCCGATTTTAGTGACGGAGAATATTGGGGAGAAGTATTAATAAAGTATTTCATTAATGACGACGAAACAGTTTCTTTTGAAACATTCCAAACTTTATTGTATCAGAAATAAATAATTTTACCACAGATTCGCAGTTTTTTCATTTCCAATTATGATATGAAATCTACGAATCTGCGGTATTTTTTATTCCTTCAACCAATTCTTAAAATCATTAAATTCCTGTGGAGAAACTCCGTGACCAATTGGGTATTCCTTGTATGTCGAATTGATGCCTAAATTATCCAAAAACGGTTTAGCTTTTCGTGCCCATTCTATAGGGATTACTTGGTCAACAGTTCCGTGAGCAGCAAATATTTTAAGATTGGAAAATGAATTTTTCAAATAATTTTCTTCCAGGATTTCAGTATTCAAATAACCACTCATTGCTACTACTTTTTGCACTTTTTCAGGATATGAAAGTGCTACGGCATAACTCAAAATTGTACCTTGACTAAACCCAATTAAAGTTACGTTTTTAGCATCAATTGGATAACTTGCAGTCAATTCTTCTATAAATTTTGCAATTAAATCTCTCGAAGTTTTGGCTTGTTCATTGTCGGAAAACTTGTTTTGGTCGGCATCAAAATTAATGGCATACCAAGCATAACTTCCGTATTGAATATCGTAAGGAGCTCGAGCCGAAACAATATAATATTCATCTGGAAGTTCTGTTGCAAACGAAAATAAATCTTCTTCGTTGCTGCCGTAACCGTGAATTAAGAGTAAAAGCGGATTTTTGTTCAACTTTATTTTCGGGTCTCTAATTTTATATTCTAAAGATAAATTCATTGAGTTCTAGATATTTTTAAATATTTTTTGAAATTGTTCTCCCAATAAAGGAATTAGTTTTGTCTGACCTTGTAATGCTCCAAGAAATCCATAAATCCAAAGTATAAAATAAAAAATATAAAAGGCAGAAGAAATCATCCAACTATCAAAATAACCTATAAAGTAGCCGATTAAGAAAAAGGAAACAAATATACCGAGTGCCTGACGAATATGAAAAGCAGCAAATTCATTTTTATTTTCTTGGTTCATAAAAATGGCTGCAATCGCTCCGATAATGGTGATATAACTCACAATTGCTGTGCTTTTTCCTTGTTCAATGTTGTTATTTTCCATATTTTAGATTTAAGCCTCAAAGGTTTTTTTTCAAACCATTGAGGTTTTGTAATTACAAAACTAATTTTTCTTGATTGTAAATTCCATAAGCTTTCCCTTTTATCTCTGTTCCTAGAAAAGCTGAGTTTTTAGATTTTGATAAGATATTTTCGTTTGTAAAAATGCTTTTTCCTTCAGGAGAAAATAAGCTGATATTGGCTTTTTGACCTTCGGCAATAGGTGTGTTTTCAATGCCAAAAGTGGTTTTTCCTGCAGTCAATTTTTCGATTACTTTTTCCAAAGGCAATACGGACAACAATGCTCCAAAGGCACTTTCTAAACCAATTGTTCCGCTTTTCGCACCATCAAATTCCATCTTTTTGTGTTCAATGTCAATTGGATTATGATCGGTTGTAATCATATCAATTGTGTTGTCCAGAATTCCTGCTAATAAGGCTTGTCTGTCAATTTCTGTTCGTAACGGTGGTGAAACTTTGCAGCGAGTATCAAAATTTTCCAGTTTTTCATCGGTTAAAACCAAATGATGTACAGCAACACTACAAGTCACGCTTAATCCTTTGGCTTTCGCTTCTTTAATTAATTGTACTGATTTTGCTGTTGAAATCGTTGGAATATGTAGTTTCCCGCCAGTATATTCCAATAGAAATAAGTTTCTGGAGATTTGTAATTCTTCGGCTAGGTTTGGAATTCCTTTCAATCCCAATCTAGTAGAAACGATTCCTTCATTGGCAACTCCATTTCCTTTGATGTTCGAATCTTGGGAGAAAGCAATGATTAATCCATCAAAATCCTGAACGTATTGTAAGGCAATTTTTAGCAAATTGGCATTGTCTAAGTTTTTGGTATAATCTCCAAAAGCAACAGCACCAGAATTTTTCATATCGAATAATTCCGCCATATCTTTTCCTTCGCTTCCTTTGGTCAAAGCACCAATTGGGAAAAGTTCGGTAGCAAAACCATTGGCTTTGTTTTTTACAAAATTTATTTGCGATTGATTATCGATAATCGGGTAGGAGTTGGGTTGCAAAGCAATAGCTGTGAAACCGCTTTTGGCAGCCACATTTAACCCGTTGGCAATAGTCTCTCTATCTTCAAAACCAGGTTCTCCAAGCGAAACACTAGAGTCAAACCATCCTTGAGAAATATGTAAATTGTCGAGTTTTACTTCGTTGAATTTTTCTGTATTGGGAAGCGAAGTTCCTATTTTTTTGATACTTCCATCTACAATTAAAATATCTACAATCTGATTGTGAAAAGGACTTTCGGAATCAATAATTTTGGCACTTCGAATGATTGTGTTCATAATAATTATTTAATTATTTGAATTGTTTTTTATTTTTTCACACCGCAAATTCGCAAATTTTCAAAAAGGCTTAAAAATTGAATAGTTTGCGAATTTGCGGTAAAATTTTGTGTCTAACTTTTTTATTTCACAAATCGTATTATAGCCATTTCGGTTACCAGAAAAAGCAATGCAAATATAACAAACCATTTCCAAATTTGATTGTCGATTCGGTCGGTTTGTAATGTGTTAATAACCGTTTCAATAGAATCGATTGTTTTATAATCAGATAGCGCATCTTCATTGGCTTGAGCCAAATCACTTTCGGTTCTATTATAATTGAAACTGATGTTTTGCAGACGTTCATTTTGGTTGTAAATTCCAAAATTTCCAGCTTGTTCTGGAAAATCGTTGAAAGTCAATTTTACTTTGTCGTTCAGGATTTGTTGCACTGGAATAAAGGTTTCTGCATCATTTTTGACTTTTAGAATTTCATCTTTTGACAAAGTAGCTTCAGTCAAAAATGGATTGTTGTTGCCAATTGCTATTGCATTCACGCCATTATTTTGATTATTGATTCCCATTTTGTAAAAGGTAGGAACGATTAACGGAGATTGTTGAAAATTAGAATTTTCCAAATTAATTGGAGCTGCAAAAATATAAACGGCAGAAATAGGATTATTGATCGAAGTCAAAAATGCAGTTTGGTCTTCATAATATAAAACCGCAGGATTTGAACTGTTAATTCCAAAGGAAGTTTTTGTTTTTGGATATTGAAAATTATTGACTTTACTTTCGAAAACACTACTAAACAAAGGATGATTGAAGTTGATTTTGGTTACCAATTTCTCCTTGTTTTCTAAAGATTTGAACTGGATGTTTCCAAAGATTTTCAAAAACGAATTTGCATTGGTTGTTGAGGCTTTTGCTGATGGAATAAAAACCAAATTCCCACCTTTTTCTACAAATGATTTTAAAGTAGTTTGCAAAGCTTGCGGAATTTCTTCTAATTCATTCAATACGATGGCATTCTGCTTTTCAAGGGCGTTGTAATCCAAAGTTTCAATCGTAAAATTGTTATAATTGAATTCGTCATTGGTAAAAATTCGAGATAAGAAGTTCGATTTTTCAGATGTTCCAATGCTGATTACATTGTTTTTTTTAGGCTTCGAAATGCTGAAATAGAAATTGTTATCGTATTCTAATCCATTGTCGGTGATGGAAGCATAACCGTGGAAATCCTTTTTTGGAATCGTGAAATAAATTGTTTTTTTATTCGATTCTAGTTTGGTTACAGTTTTGGCAATCAGCTTGTTTTGATTGTATAAAGCCACAGGAATGTCTTTGTCTTTTTCGCCAAAAGCAGCTAAATTTAAACCAATTTCATAAAAATCATCTAGATTTTGATGAATGAAAACACTGTCAATGGAAACGTTGTTTTTTTGTTCCGCTTCGGGAATAATGAAATAAGTATTGAAATTGCTGTCGATGCTTTTCAATTGTTTGGTTTCCAAACCAACTGCGTCGGTAATCACAATAACATCTTTGTTGAAAGTTGATTTTCGGGATTTTATTTTTGCCATTGCACTTTCCAATTGAAAGGGCAACGCACTGTATTTTAGGTTTTGCAATTCGGCTCGAATGGATTTTATATCTGTATTCCAAAAAGTTTCAGAATTGGTAATCAAAGAAAAAGTTTGATTATTGGGAGTGTTTTCTAGTAATTCCTGAACTGCTCTTTTGAGCAATTCTCCTTTTTGACCTTTGGCTTGCATCGAAAAAGAATTGTCCAAAATGATATACATTTCGTTGGAACTGTTTTTGCTGTCTTTGGCTTTGAAAAAAGGCTGTGCAAAGGCAATAATAATAAAGGTTAACAATAATAATCGTGTTGCTAAAAGCAACCATTTTTTGATTTTAGAACTCTTACGGGTTTGAATGGAAAGAGCTGTAAGGAATCGAACATTGGTGAAATATTCCTTTTTAAAACGTCGTAATTGAAACAAATGAACCAGAATTGGTATCACCAACAAGAAAAAAAAATAGAGGATTTCTGGGTGTTTGAATTGCATTTTTCAAAGATAGTATTTTGATTTTATATTTCAGAAATTGGATTTCAGATTTTGTTGGAATTTAGATTATATTTGAGGGATGGAATTTACAAAAGCTTATTTATCAATTAAACGATATTGAGAAGTGGTTGTATTTTATGTTTAACAATATTTTAAATTCAATATTTTGAAAAAAGTTGTTTTTATATTCTTAATGATACTTTCTTTTGATTCGTATTCACAAAGCGAAAAAGTAATAGGTAAATGGATAAATTGTGTTTCTTCCTGTGACGGAATGCAAATAAATAAAAATGTTTGTACTAAAGTTGAATTCAAATCTGATCAAAGTTTACTTATTACTTTTCCGGGCCGGAAAGAGAATCTGATTTGGAAAATTGAAAATCAGAATTTATCTTTTTTAAATTCTAATAAAGAGCAGGAAAGTAGTTTGTTTGTAATTTCTAAATTATACATTTTTAAATTTAATGATAGTTTTGATGAATTAACTATAAGTGAAAAAGCTAATGAGAATTGTTTTATAGTACTTGGGAAATCTAATAGTGTAGAATAGATATTTAATTTAGAGATGTTATTAGGTCACTAGTTTTACATTTAGAACTTATTAAAATAAAATAATTATGAGCGACATAAAATTATTTGAAAGTAAAAGAATGCGTTCCCATTGGGATGAAAAAGAAGAACAATGGTATTTTTCGGTTGTAGATGTAATAGAAGTTTTAACAGGAAGTTCTATTCCAAAAAGATATTGGACTGATTTAAAAAAGAAACTAACCAAGGAAGGAAGTCAGTTGTACGATAATATCGTACAACTGAAATTTACTGCAGCCGATGGCAAAAAATATGCTACTGATTGTTTAAACACAACTCATTTATTCCGTTTAATCCAATCCATCCCATCACCAAAAGCAGAACCTTTCAAACTTTGGTTAGCGAAAGTTGGTAGCGAAAGGCTAGACGAAATGCAAGATCCAGAAATAGGAATCGACAGGGCTTTGCAAAATTATTTGCAATTGGGTTATTCTGAAAATTGGATTAATCAGCGTTTAAAAAGCATCGAAATCCGAAAAGAACTCACTGACGAATGGAAAAGCAAAGGGTTGAAAGAAGGCGCACAATTTGCCATTTTAACTGATATTATTACCAAGGCTTGGTCTGAAAAAACAACCAAAGAATATAAAATTTTGAAAGGTTTGAAGAAAGAAAATCTTCGGGATAATATGAGTAATACCGAATTGATTTTGAATATGTTGGCGGAAGCCTCGACCAAAGATATTTCGCAAGCAGTAAATCCCAAAAGTTTTGAAGAAAGTCAAAAAGTAGCCCAACAAGGCGGAAATGTTGCCAAAGTCGCCTTGAAAGAATTGGAAGCCAAAACAGGTAAAAAAGTGGTAACAAGTATTTCAGCTAAGACACTTTTATCAACTAAAAAATAATAACAATTTCAATTTCAATAACAATATCAAATTCAAAAACTAATGAAAAAAACTGTTACAATCCTTATGATTATTATAGCCTTAACAACAGCTCAAGCACAGGAAAATAAATTCAATTTGGTTGTTGGAACCTACACCAAACCTTGTGATAGCAAAGGGATTTATGTTTATGAATTCGATTCCAAAACTGGTGAATTCAGTCTTAAAAATAATACTGAAAATATTATTAATCCTAGTTATTTAACGGTTTCTAGTGATAATAAATTTGTCTATTCGGTAAGTGAAAATGATAAAAAAAGTTCTGTAAGTGCTTTTGGATATAATTCGGAAAGCGGAAAATTGGATTTTATTAATTATCAAAATCCAAACGGATTGAATCCTTGTTATGTAATCAATGATGAAAAAAACGTAATTACAGCCAATTATTCTAGTGGAAACATTTCGGTTTTGGGTAAAAATAATGATGGAAGTATTGGCGAAGTGAAACAAGTGGTGCAACACGTTGGAAAAAGCATCAATGCCAGCCGACAAGAAGCACCTCACGCCCATATGGTGTATTTTTCGCCAGATAAAAAGTATGTTTTGGCCAATGATTTAGGAACCGACAAAGTGTATGTTTACCAATACAATCCCAATTCAGCAACAGAAGTTTTAAAACTCAAAAACAGTTTTGATGTTAAACTCGGAAGTGGACCGCGACATTTGATCTTTAGCAAAGACGGAAAATACGTTTATGTTTTGCAGGAATTAGATGGAACCATAACTTCATTTAGTTATGCCGATGGAATGTTAAAAAAAGTGAGTGAAACTACAGTTGTTTCAACAGATTTTAAAGGAGATATCGGCGCAGCCGACATTCATATTTCGCCTGACGGAAAATTTTTATACGCCACTAATCGCGGAACTGCCAATGATATTTCGGCTTTCAAAATTTTGAAAAACGGAAAATTGGAATTCGTGCAAAGAACGAGTACTTTAGGAAAAGGACCTCGAAATTTTACGATTGACCCAACTGGAAATTTTCTTTTGGTTGGACATCAATATACCAATACTGTAGTGATTTTTAAAAGAGATTCAACAACGGGAATGCTTACCGATACTGGTAAAAAGATTGAGTTGTGCTCTCCAGTTTGTTTGGTTTTTACTAAAATTTAATTATTTTGCCACGAATTCACGAATTTCAAACTAAAATTTAATTCGTGAATTCGTGGCAATTTTATTTTTTATCCTTGCGTTTTTTGGCTTGGTTTTTCAGCATATTTCTATTGACTGAACCGTGTGTTTTTTTCTTGGTTACACCAGGACCTCCCAGATTGACTTTTTTATTCTTTTTGCTTTTTTCGTGAAAAGCACCATCTCCCTCTAATTTTACCTTTTTCATCATAAATTTCATCGGCTGACGGTCTTTTTCAGGTTCGATTAGTTTTAAGGATACTTCAACTGTTTCTGGGAAAATTTCGATTGGCAATTCCATATCCATCAATAATTCAATGGCAAATTTAGATTCTTCTTCGCGAGGCGTAATCAAACTGATGGCGGTTCCTGTTGCATCGGCACGACCGGTTCGACCAATACGGTGCATATATAATTCAGGAAGTTCTGGCATTTCAAAATTGACGACGTGCGTAATATTCGAAATATCCAAACCTCTAGCCATAATATCGGTGGTGATTAATCCACGAAGATTGCCTTCTTGAAATTCAGCCATCGTACTCAAACGATAATTTTGAGATTTATTCGAGTGAATTACGCCAAATTGACCTTCAAAATCTTCTTCAATTCGAGTGTGAACCAAATCAGAAATCTTCTTATTATTCACAAAAACCAAAACACGACTCATATCATCGTTGGTTTCTAATAAATGTTTCAATAAGTTAATTTTGGTATTGAAATTAGGAACCTGATAGGTAACTTGTGTAATGTTTTCTAAGGGTGTTCCCGATGCCGAAAGCGTAACTTCTTCAGGATAATCGAAATAATCATTCAAAATGGCATCAACTTCATCCGTCATCGTAGCCGAAAATAGAATGTTTTGACGTTTTTTAGGCATCATCGCCAAGATAGCTGTCAACTGTGTGCGGAAACCTAAATTCAGCATTTCGTCAAACTCATCGATGACCAATTTTTGCATATCTTCAAAACGGATTACATTGTCTAATGTTAAATCCATTACACGACCAGGCGTTCCTACTAGAATATCACAACCTTGATAAACTAGCGTTTTTTGTGTATTGATGTTCACACCACCAAAAATGGCAATGGTACGAACGGACATATATTTGGTCAATTTTTCTACTTCTTCAGCTACCTGAACCACCAATTCACGGGTTGGAACCAAGATTACAATCTTTGGAGTATGTCCCGGACTGAATTTATATAGTTTTAATAAAGGCAACAAATAAGCAAATGTTTTACCTGTTCCGGTTTGTGCAATTCCCATCATATCACGTCCTGACATTATCACAGAAAAAGTTTTTTCCTGAATGGGAGTTGGTGTTACAAAACCCAAATCATCGATTGCTTTTTGTACAGATTTAGGAAGATTGAATTGTTCGAAAGTGGTCATAAAACGTAAATTTTGTGCAAAGGTACGTTATTTAATACTAATGAAAAATTCAGGAAGGTTCAGTCTCTTTTTTCTTCATATAATGACTTATTAAGAAAAGGATGCCTACTATTACAAATGGTAGATTAATCATTGCTATTATACCGATACATTGACCAATCGAAAAATGATTTCTGTTGTGATTGAGCATAAAAATAAAAGGGCTCGAAGCTATACCTACTAGCATAAAAAGAAGTCCTCCGAGATATTCCCATTTCCAGGCTATAAAGAGCAAAGTAGTCAAAACGAAAGAGGGGATGAGATGCAAAGTAAAGCTAGTGAGTTGTTGCCAAATAGTATGACCTGACTCAAAAGAATCGGCTGCAAACATACTTATAAAAATGATAGATAAAACACCTATAATCCTTGGCGCCCAATGTATAAACTTGATGGAAGGCTTCATCTTTTATGGAATTGAATTATGGAAATAACCATTAAAGATAATTAATTTTGAACAAATTTTAAAGGAAATTAACTTGTTTTTCAAAAATAAAACAATCTTAAAATCCCTCAAAAACGCCTAATCCAAATAAAGCAAAATCATATTTTACAGGATCATTTGGGTCGAGTTCACGGAGTTTTGAATCGAGTTCTGCCAAGGCCTTTCCATCGTTTTGTTTTCGGGTGAGTAAACCTAATTTTCGGGCTACATTGCCTGAATGCACATCCAAAGGACAGGACAATTTTGATGGAGAAATACTTTTCCAAATGCCCAAATCGACACCTTTGTTGTCTTGGCGACACATCCATCTCAAGTACATATTAATGCGTTTTGCTGCGGAATTATTCAGCGGATCTGATATGTGTTTTTGGGTTCGGTTTTGATGTGGAATTTCGAAGAATTCTTTCTTGAATTCTGAAATACTTTTTTGCATCGAATTCGATTCTTGATGCTTGGCAAAAACAGCTTCTAATCCTTCGTGATTTTTGTAAATGTGTTGCAAACCTTTTATAAAACTGGCGAAATCTTGACCGTTGAAGGTTCGGTGAACAAAGGATTCCAATCTTTCCAAATCCTCTTCGGAATGCGAAATCACGAAATCATAAGGCGAATTCCCCATCAAGTCCATCATCTTGTGGGCGTTTTTGATGATCATTTTGCGATTGCCCCAAGCGATGGTAGCGCTCAAAAATCCGGCAATTTCAATATCTTCTTTTTGCGAAAACAAATGCGGAATTTGTACCGGATCACTTTCGATGAAATCAAGCGTGTTGTATTGAATGACTTTTTCGTCAAGGAAAGATTTGAGTTCGGATTGAGTCATTGAAATTGCATTGAAAATATATTCTGAATCTAATGGTTGCAAATATACTCGTTTTAAAGGCAAATGTATTTGAACTTCTTTTAGCTTTTTGAAAACAAAAACCTCGCTTAATTGTTTTTAAGCGAGGTCCGATTATTCAATTTATTAGATTCTATTTTTTGATTATTTTTTGGGTAAATGAACCTTGGTCGGTAGTTACTTTTACCAAATAACTTCCCGCATTAAGATAGCTTACATCAATGCTTTCAATAGTATTTGAGATGTTTTTTACTAAAGCACCAGTTAGGCTGTATATCATAACATTTTTAATTTTTTGACTATCAGAGGAGAGATACAAGTTATTAGTAACTGGATTCGGATGCAAAGTCAGTTTTGGAGTTTCAGCGTTTTGCACCAATCCTAAAGTACCAAAAGCAGTTTTTATGTAAAATAAATTGGCTGAATTCGATTTTGCAAGCGTATGACTCCCTGCAGCGAGAGATACTGTAATTATTCCAGAAGCATCGGTTCGATTTGTTCCGTCAACTTTTATTTGTGCAGTTGCATCTGTGGCAGATGTATTCATTACAAGAGTCAATGTACTTGGATGCGTTGTAGTGAATGTTATACTGGTTGCGGTTTCCATTTTCAAACACTGTGTTAAAGTTAAACCATTATACGAAATAGTTCCTTTGCTAGTCGAAAGATTGGCTACTGATGTTCCTGTTGGTAAGAAATTATAAAAAGTACTACTAAGGCTTGAAGTGGTGAAATTATGTATTTCGTCACTTGGAGTTGCGATTGCAACAGTGATTGTTCCTGTTAAAGTTACTGGCGTACCCGAAATTCCGCTAGTGACAACGGAGAAAGAGACATCTGCAGTTGGAGTTCCCGAGATAGTGATTGTTTTGGCTGTTGTGTCTTTTGTAGCACTAATTCCTGCCGCATTCAATTCTGTCAATTCAGGAACATTAGCATCGGTTGCATCTCCACCCCAAGTGAAAACGATAGTGATAATGGCGCTACCACTTGCAACGGTTTGATTTGTGTTGCTAGTTGAAGTTAGCGTTTGAGTGTTTACAACGGCTGGCGTTTCACCCTGAACATTTACTAAGCTGGTAACATAAGTAGTTAATGCCGACTTTAATGCTGTATTTATACTTGATGAACTGTCATCAATTCCATTATTGAATGTCCATTTTAAATCACCGCCAGAAACACGTCCTGAATATTGAATCACTTTGTCTTTGGCTACTGTAGGTTCATCAATGATTAAGTCTTTTACATAAAAAGCGGGGTCAGTATCAAAATTATTATAGGCATTGGTTCCTAATTTTGAAGTGATACTGCTACTAATTATTTCTCCTCTTGTTAAAGTTTCAATCGCATCAAATTCAATTGGATAAGTTGTTGCGTTATAAGGGACATATCTTGTTTGACCACTCATTGTATTATTAAATGCTTTGATTGTACCGCCAGCTTCACCAGAAAAAGTACCTCCAGAACCTCCATAAATATCGGTTCCTTGCATAGAAGTTAGCATAGGATATTTGCAATTGCGGAAAAAATTTCCTTCCATAAATACAGAGGATCCCATTGTTGATCCAGCTCCGTATTTCGAATTGCCATCGTAATAATTGTTGTAAACGTGTGCCGAATAATAACGAACTCGTGGGTGACGAGAATCGGAGTGATCGTACCAGTTATGGTGGTAAGTAATGTATAATCCTGAGGTAGTTCCTTCGCTTAGTCCTAGAAGATTAGATTTTCCAGAATCCCAAAAATGATTGTAAGAGAACGTTACATAGGTTGATTTTTTGCAATCCATAGCTCCGTCACCTTTCTCTTGATCGGCGTCACTACCTGCAGATCCATAAAATAAATCACAGTTGTGAACCCAAATATGATCGTTGGCTTGTTGTAGCCCGATATTGTCTCCTTCCCCAGCATTGGTAAGCATAAATCCAAGATTTCTCACTTCGATATTCGAAGCTGTTTTGATGCGAATTCCCCAGCCATTAGCCACTGCGTCAGTACCAACCCCTTCAAAAGTGATGGAAGAAGATGCATTATTTTTGTTTTCAATGACAATATCTCCATCCCATAATGTAACAGGATCGGTAATGTTTCCAATTAAACGAACTACCAATGGACGTGTATCAGATCCTTTTTTAAATCCGTCTAAAATGGTTTGTAACCCCACACAAGGGTTTGTTGTAGCGCCAGTAACATTTAAGGAAACCGTGTTTTTTGTATTTTGAGTAATGTATAAAACTACTGCGCCACTTTTTAGAGTACCATCTATATTGTAACCTCCAGGAATTCGCCCACCAGCAAATGCAAAACCAGTACGATCTTGGGCTAAAACTGTCAAGTTTGAAGTTGTAGTTCCCACACCTTCTATACTTGCTATAACTGGTTTTATTGAAATAGTGTAATTTCCGGCGTTAAGACCAAGAACATCAGCACGAAAATAGGTTCCATAGTTGCGGATAAGTTGGTTGTCAATTATTTTATTTGTTTGTCCACCTCCCGTATAATACACATTATAGCTATCAGCTCCAAGAACTGGTGACCATTCTACAAAAGCCGATTCTAGCCAACCCGAAGATTTAGTAATACTTTGTGCGAAGAAATTCCCAGAGAAAAGCAAGATTGCTATACAAAATATAATTTTTTTCATCTTTCTTATTTGTGAGGTTGATAGTTGAATTAATTTTTGATCAATTGATCAGAAATGTAATCGATTACACAAATGTATCTTAAATTTTTAATACTGCAAATAATTTAATGCAAAAATTATAGTTTAATAATTTTATCTGAATTTTTTTACTCTCTGTTTTTTATTTGAGTTGTTAATTTAAAACTCGTTGTCGTATTTATCTAACAAAATATAATGCACAAGAATAAAATGACTTCGAAAACTGAAGACAGTATTTTTAAATTAACTTTAAAGATTATTTAGAAATCAATCCATCCACCATTACTAATTTTCGGTCCGCCATATTGGCTAGCTCCTCGTTGTGGGTTACAATCACGAAAGTTTGTCCAAACTCATCCCTTAATTTAAAAAACAATTGGTGCAAATTTTCGGCTGAATGGGTATCAAGATTTCCCGATGGTTCATCGGCAAAAATGATGGATGGTTTGTTGATTAAGGCTCTGGCGACTGCCACACGTTGTTGTTCTCCACCCGAAAGTTCGTTGGGTTTGTGGTTTATTCGATGCGAAAGACCAAGATATTCCAATAATCTTTTGGCTTCTGTTTCCGTTTCATGTCGCGATTTATTAGCAATGTATGCCGGAATACAAACATTTTCTAAAGCCGAGAATTCCGGCAATAATTGATGGAATTGGAAAATAAAACCTAAATTCAAGTTTCTGAATTTGGATAAAACTTTATCATTCATCGTCAGAATATCTTGGTCGTTGATGCGCAATTCTATTCCATTTTCGATGGTGGGTTTATCTAATGTTCCAAGAATTTGCAAAAGTGTTGTTTTTCCAGCACCCGAAGCGCCAACAATGGAAACGATTTCCCCTTTTTTTATATGTAAATCAACTCCTTTGAGCACGTGAAGTTGATCGTAATATTTATGAATATTTTTTGCTTGTATCATGAATTGGAACAGTTTTTTACAAAGAAACAAAGATTTTGGTTATCATTGAGGAAAAGTTTTCATGGTTTCATTTCCTTATAACTTCTAACCTCTAACTTCTATTTGTATCTTTGTTTTGAAAAACAGTAAAAATGTCAGAAGAAGTTATCATCGAGAAAGAAAGCAACAAAAACCGAAATCTTATTTTGGGCATTATTTTCGACGCTATAGGAATGTTGTCCTTCTCTGTTCCATTAATTGGTGAGTTTTCAGATGTTATTTGGGCTCCAATGGCTGGATTTCTAATGACTTGGATGTACAAAGGAACTGTTGGAAAAGTCGGTGGAATTTTTACTTTTCTGGAAGAAATTATTCCGTTTACGGATTTTATTCCTTCATTTACAATGGCTTGGATTTACAATTATTGGATAAAAAAAGAAAAATGATTTACTTTTTTTCTTCTTTAAAAACAAATCCTAATCCCATACTTTTTAGCATCTTCTTTTCGAATGCCCAGAAAAATTTAAATTGCCCAAAAATAAATCCTATCAACACTAAAAGTACTTGGTAAATCGGAAAAATTAGAAGTAATCGAACGGGAGTAAACCAAAAACCTATATCTTCTTTTGTAATTCCCAACCATTCACAAAATGGTTTCGAAAGCCAAGCCGAAGCGGAACCCGTTATTGCAAAAACGATAAATATAATGGTAAGCTGAAAATTTGAAGTGATTCCCCAACGTTTTTTTAGTTTATTCATAATGATTCTAAATAATTACAAATATAGTAACTTTATCTTTGTGGGACATAACCATAGAGATTTTGTTTAAAGGTATTTTGAAAATAAATCATGTAGTTGTAGATTAAATAATTTACTTCATACCCATAGTTTGTATTTTGGTCATAATTGATAGACATTTCATATAAATTAGGGTTGTACCGTTGAGGTTGTAAAACGCGATTATTCCATTCGGTTACATAAAATATGTTTTTATTTTCCATATAGGATTGGGAATGATAACCCCGAGGGAAGGACCTGCTCGCTAACCAAGTACTGAAACCTGGGTCAATAATAATCACTTCATATTGTAACGAATCATTGGCTATTCTTATGGTGTCATTCGTAACTTTTACTGTGTTTTCTACAATTTTTATGGTGTCATTTTGGATTGTCAACTTTTTTTCTGGACTTGAAACAGTTGACTTTTTACTATTGCAACTAAGCAATAGAAAGAAAATTAAAATTACTATGTAGAAATAATTTTTCATTGTTTAAATCTGAATGATAAAGTTACGAAAACTAATGATTGATTAGTAGTTTATCACATAAAAAAAAAGCCGTTTGCAAGGCACAAACGACTTTTTTTGGAATTATTTTATACAATTATTTTCCAAAAAGTTTTCCTAATAGTCCTCCAAATCCACCACTATTTTTACTTACTGCCGAAATGGCATCACTCATTCCTACTTGTCCATCACCATCTTGGTCTAATCCAAATTGTCCTCCATATTTTGAAACAGCGTCCATTAAACCTTGACTATTCCCTCCAGAAATAGAACCAATTAGATCACTAATATTAAATCCAGTTTGGTTAGGGTCTTGAGCTTTGTTTACCAATCCACTCAATATTTGGGGAATTAATCCCTCGGCAACTCCACCAGCAGCTTCAGTTGATAATCCAAATTTTGAGCCTAAATTTCCAGTTACTTTTTCAGATAATGCTGCAACTACAGGATTGTTCATATCGATAGACGATTTTCCTGTTAGCATTCCTGCTAAATCTCCAAAATTTCCTCCCGCGGCCATATCTTGTAAACCCGAAAGAATAGAACCTCCAGCTTCTTCCATTACTGCTTGATTTTGCTCATTTGGTATGGCATCATTTTTTACAACAGCATCATTGCCATATTGTTGTACTAATTGTGTTAATTGCTCGAACATTGTGTGAGGATTTAAAATTTAATTCCAAATATATAAAAAAAACCTCAAAGTAAAATTAATTTACGATGAGGTTTGTATGTTTAAATGGTTATAAACTAGCTCAATAAACTTATAATTTGTGAAGCTAATTCAGTTCCAATTCTATCTTGAGCTTCTCCTGTTGCAGCTCCAATGTGTGGAGTCAAAGAGATTTTCGGGTGCATTAGAATGGCCATTTCTGGTTTTGGTTCGCTTTCGAAAACGTCTAACCCTGCAAATGAAACTTTTCCAGAATCCAATGCTTTTAACAAGGCTACTTCATCAATAACTCCGCCACGAGCACAGTTTACGATTCCTACACCATCTTTCATAGTGGACAATGCAGCTGCATCAACGATATAACCGTCTTGAGCAGGAACGTGTAAGGTAATGAAATCGGCTTCTTTGAACAATGATTCTAATGATTGAGAAACAATAGTTGTAGTAACTGATTGCCCGTCGAAAAATTCTACTTTTACATCCACTTTTGGGATAAACATATCGGCAGCGATAACTTTCATACCAAGACCTAAAGCCATTTTTGCAGTAGCTTGACCAATACGTCCAATTCCAACAATTCCGAGCGTTTTTCCTCTCAATTCGATTCCGTTTGCATACGCTTTTTTCAAACCATCAAAGTTAGAATCGCCTTCAAGAGGCATATTTCTATTAGAATCGTGTAAGAAGCGAACTCCTGAAAATAAGTGTGCAAAAACTAATTCTGCCACCGATTCTGATGAAGAAGCAGGTGTGTTTATTACGTGGATTCCTTTGCTTTTTGCATATTCAACATCAATATTGTCCATACCAACGCCACCACGACCAATGATTTTTAATCCCGGACAAGCATCAATAATATCTTTGCGGACTTTGGTTGCACTTCTTACCAAAACTACACTTATGTTGTTTTCGTTTACGAAATTAGCCACTTGTTCTTGTGCAACTTTCGTAGTGATAACTTCAAATCCACCTTTTTCTAAAGCTAGAATTCCACTTTTTGAAATTCCGTCATTGGCTAATACTTTCATTTTTAATAATTTGTATAATGAATATTGTAAAATTGTATTTTGTATTTCAAAACTGAAAACTTAGTCAATTAACTTAAACTCTGTTTTCTAAATCTTTCATTACATCAACTAAAACCTGTACACTTTCTAATGGCATTGCGTTGTACATTGAAGCTCTATAACCACCCACCGAACGGTGACCTGCTAAACCAATAATTCCAGCTTCTTTTAACATTGCGTTGAAAGTATCGGTGTGCAAAGGGGTGTCTAATAAGAACGTTGCATTCATAGTGGAACGATCTTCAATTGCCGCAGTTCCAACAAACAATGGGTTTCTGTCTATTTCTGTATAAAGTAAATCTGCTTTTGCATTGTTTATTTTTTCAATTGCAGCAATTCCTCCAAGATTTTTTAACCATTGCAAAGTCAATAACGAAGCGTAAACAGGAAAAACAGGTGGTGTATTGTACATACTTTCTGCTTTGATATGTTTTTCATAATCCAACATACTTGGAATATGACGACCATTTTTGCCAAGAATTTCTTCTTTAACAACTACCAAAGCGGTTCCAGCTGGTCCCATATTTTTTTGGGCGCCTGCATAGATAATTCCAAATTTAGAAAAATCAATATTTCTAGAGAAAATATCAGAACTCATATCACAAACCATTGGGATGTCTAAATCTGGAAATTCTTTCATTTGTGTTCCAAAAATGGTATTGTTGCTCGTGCAGTGAAAATAATCTGCATCGGCAGGAACAGTATATCCTTTAGGAACGTGGTTGTAATGTTCGTTTTTAGAAGAAGCAACGACAACGGTTTCTCCAAAAAATTTAGCTTCTTTAATTGCGGCACTTGCCCAAGTTCCAGAATCTAGATAAGCGGCTTTACCGTTTTCTTTCATCAAGTTGTAGGGAGCCATCAAAAATTCCATACTCGCTCCGCCAGCAAGAAAAAGAGCTTGATATCCTTTGCCTTCTAATCCTAAAAGTTCCAATGCTAAGGCACGAGCTTCTTCCATTACGGCAACGAAATCCTTGCTTCGGTGCGAAATTTCTAAAATCGATAAATCGGAATTGTTGAAATTTAATATGGCTTGTGCTGATTTTTCAAAAACTTCTTGTGGTAAAATACAAGGTCCTGCGCTGTAGTTGTGTTTTTTCATGGTGTAATTTATGTCCAAAAAATTAAGTTGCAAATTTCGGAAATCAGAGTTGAATAAGCATTAAATAATTCGAAATAATTCGCTCTTTTTTTTCTATATTGTTAACAAAAACGATATTGTATCAACATTATCTGCATAATCCCATAGATTTGGCTTTTGAGTACAACCAAAATCTATGCTGTTTTCAACTAGATTGTTACTAACGATACATTGTAACTTTTCACTATCAGATTGCAGTTTAATTTGTAAATCAACTAGATTTTCATAGTATTCATAAAACACGCTCGAAATGGGAGAAGCATAACTCGAATCTTCTTTAATCGTCAAAAAACCATTGTCCAATAACTTGAAATTACTCATCAAGAAAACAGCCTTGTTGTAGTCGTAATTGTTAGCGTATTTCTCGTAGTGAATGATATCTTGAAATTCGAAAATTGCTTCAAAAAATGCATTAAAGGAATAGCCTTTTGGTACAAAAAGTTTCGAAACATTGCGACAACCCAAACCAAAATACCTGAAAATATCTTCCCCTAAAGCTATGAGTTGTTCCTTTGTTTCCTCTCCATTTAAAACAGCAACCGAGTTCCTGTTTTTTCGAATAATACTCGGTTTGTCTTTAAAGTAATATTCAAAATAACGCGCTGTATTGTTACTTCCGGTGGCGATTACAGCATCAAAATTTTCTAATTTTCCCTCAACAAAAGTAATTTTTTTGCCAAATTCGGGTTCAATAGCAATTAGATATTTTGCTAAAAAAGGCAATAAAAATTGGTCGTTTGAAGATGTTTTTATCAAAACATTATTTCCCGATATTAAAACTGATAAAAAATCGTGAAACCCAACTAACGGAATATTTCCAGCCAATATTAGTCCAACATTTTTAGAATTTGTTGGTTTGTCACCCTGAGCGAAGTCGAAGGGAAAATTATAAGTTGAAAGCCATTTTTCCAGATTTTCTTCTGTCAAAGCTGTTGCCCAAGATTGTATCGAAAAATAGACGTTTTCAGGAGTGTACCAACCATTATGCGATTGCGAAAGTTGTATTAAATTCTCGAAATCATCAAAAAATAAATCGTTGTACAAAACAGCTGATTTTTTTATATTTTCTGCTTCGGAAAACTGTGCTAAAAATTTTCCTAATTCAATAAAACCTCTTTTTTTATCGTTTTGTGACATAAGTAACTTGTATATGAAAAGTTTTGATTGTATTTTTGGGCAAAAATAAGCTTTAATTAGTTATAAGTCCAAAGAGAAAACGATAAGCAGACTACTTTTTACTTATAGCATCTAACTTCTAATATAAAAAAAAATGGCAATTATTATTACAGATGAATGTATCAATTGTGGTGCCTGTGAACCAGAATGTCCAAATACTGCAATATATGAAGGTGCAGATGATTGGAGATACAAAGATGGAACTAGAATCAAAGGAAAAGTAATTTTACCTTCTGGCGAAGAAGTGGATGCCGATGCTGCACAAACTCCCATTTCGGATGATATTTATTATATCGTTCCAGGAAAATGTACGGAATGTAAAGGATTTCATAATGAACCACAATGTGCTGCGGTTTGTCCAGTAGATTGTTGTATTCCCGATGAAAATCATGTGGAAAGTGAAGAAACTTTGTTGAATAGACAAGCGTTTTTGCACAACGAATAAAATATTTTTAGAAAATATATTAAGAATCCTGAATGAGAGTTCAGGATTTTTTTTGTGGGTATAAGCTAAGTCTTAAATAAAAAGGGCTATCAAAAATGATAGCCCTGAAATATATTTTATTTTTTAATTAGAAACTAAATCCTAATCTAGCATAGTAATAAGCTCCGCTGAATCCCATTTGAACAGCATCCCAGTATCCTCCAGCTTCAACCCAGTCATCTTGCTGGTTTGGATAAATATTGAAAATATTATTACCACCCACACTTAATTTGAAAGATTTTGAAAGTCTGAATCCTAAAGTTAAATCGGTTACCATTTTAGCGCTGTAAGTATCTGTTGCTGCTACAATTTGGTCAGCAAAACTTCCATAATCAGCTACATCTTCATACATCTGATAATCTAATAATTTTACTTCGCTGAATCGTGTGAATGATAAACCGGCATTAAACCATTTTCTGTCATAGGTTAGGTTTAATCCAAATTTACTTTCGGGAGCTGAGGCCAATAAGAAAGCTTTATCTCGTTCTCCAAAGAAAGTTTGTTCATCAAGATTTCCGTTTTTAACCTTAGTAATTTCCATATGATTAATATTTCCTGTCAATGTAGCACCGAAAGTGTTTTCGTCAAATTTCTTTTTCCAAGCTAAAACTACATCTATACCTCTTGTTTTAGTATCGGCTCCATTAACAAAAAACTGAGCTGCATCAACATTCAATCCTAATGAAGTTGCATCAAAATAACCTGTCAATACAATTCTGTCTTTTACATTAATCAAGTATCCGTCAATTGTTGCGGTGAAGTTTCCTTTGGTAACAGTAAAGCCTAATGAGGCATTTAACGCTTTTTCTTCATTTAATGATTCTATGCCAAATGCTTTTGTAACAGGACTGTCATTGGCAGAAAGTAAAACTTCGGTTGCTCCTGAACTGCTAAAATTGGTGAAACTAGTATTGTAATAAATTTGAGCTAACGAAGGGGCTCTAAATCCAGTACTAATAGAACCTCTCAAATTAATAACATTAGATATTTTTAATCTCGAAGATATTTTACCATTGATAGTACTCCCAAAATCGCTGTAATTTTCAAAACGAACGGCTGCACTTACAAGGAATTTTTTAGTAATATCAAATTCAGTATCTAAATAGGCAGAGAAATTTGAACGTGATTCATCAACCTCATTTTTTGGACTGTACCCCGGAAAGCCTTGTGATCCTCCTGGTCTTGGTTCTCCAGAAATTGGGTCAATAGGTGCGCTTTGCGTTAATGGATTAGTGATTGGTTGTCCGTTAGTATCGTATGTAGCATACGATCCAATCTCACCAGCAAATATTTCGAAGTTCTCCGTTCTGTATTCAGCTCCAAAGGCAAGATTCATTCCTTCGAGTATTGAAGCATAGTTTTTAGAAAAATCTAAATTTAATGTGTTTTGACTAAGACTGTGTCCACCAGCATCAAACTGGGTTGGGGAAGCACTTTCCAAAGAAGCATTTAAAGTTCCTTTGATCGTATAATCAAAAACATTTTTACCATAAGTATTACTTAAATCGATATTCCATCCACTAGAAGTTTTGGTTTTAAAACCTGCAACGATTGAATTGTCAATAATTATTGAAGTAATTCGAGGGGTGAAACCGCCCGGATAAATAGATTCAACCACTCTTTCACCATCGTTTCTAGTAAAAGCATAAGCATCAGTATCTCTGTAATTTCTGCCTCCGAAAGCATAAAAGTCAATTTTATCAGTAACAGGAAGTGATAAATTTGCCATAAAATTAGCTCCAATAATACTAGCTTCACCAAAACCTTTTCTAAAATCGAATCCTGGTCTTAAGGTTTTTTCTTTGTTCAAAAACTCACCAGTAAGGTTTACATAGCCTCCTTTTTTTCCTAATCCGATTCCGTAATTTGCTGTGATTTTTGTAGAAGCACCATCAAATTCTTTGCTTTTGCCAAAACTGTTTCCATTTCCCTTGGTGTCTAATCTAAATAATTCTGTGTTTGCTGTTCCGAAAGGAAAATTGCCTTGAGCATCAGTGTTATAAACCCCATAAGAAACAGCTCCTGTAAGTTCATTTATATTGTCGTTTAATACAATATTAATAACACCTGCAATAGCATCTGAGCCATATTGCGCTGCGGCTCCATCTCTCAAAATTTCGATTCTTTTGATAGAAGATGCTGGAATAGCATTCAAATCGGTTCCTGTATTTCCTCTTCCACGAGTTCCAAAAAGGTTTATCAATGACGATTGATGTCTTCTTTTTCCGTTAATTAAAACCAAAGTTTGGTCAGGTCCCATTCCTCTTAACGAGGCAGGATCAACGTGGTCGGCACCGTCTGAACCTGATTGTTTATTAGCATTAAAGGAAGGTGCAACATATTGTAGTAGTTCATTAATTTCTAATTTTCCACTTTGTGTTGTAACTGTTTTTACATCAATAATATCAATAGGAACTGCAGAGTTTACGACGGTTCTTTTGGCATTTCTTGAACCTACAATTTGAATTTCTTCTAATTCTTGTTCTCCATCTGAATCTAAAACTACGTCAATTGTAGCACTAGTAATAACTTTTGAAATGGATTTGTATCCAATGTAACTAAAAACAAGAGTTGCTCCGTCTTGAACTTTTATCTTGAAAGCTCCCTCAAAATCAGTTGAAACTCCGTTTTTAGTCCCTTTTTCGTAAACGTTTACTCCTGGTAAAGCAGCTCCCGAATGGTCTTTTACAATACCTGATATTTCTTTTTGGGCAAAAAGAAAACTAATATTTAGTAAAAAAAATAATAATGTAATTTTTCTCATAATCTGTTTGTTTTGGTTTTTTAGTTGGTGCAATTTAAGTTATTTTTAACAAATTAGTCAAAATCATATTATTTTTTTCTAAATTTTGTGAATTATTTAAAAATAAATTCAAATAAAATTGCATTTTTAGATAGAATTATTAAAAACTACCAAATTGATAATTCGGATTAAGTCTACTGTAAATGCTTTGCAATAGTTGGATTAAAATTATTTTCTTAAATGAGAAATACCATCATTATGCTTTCAAACATTTTTTTAATCTTATATTTGCACACTTTTAAACAAATTACGTAAAATGAAAGCAGGAATTGTAGGATTACCAAATGTTGGAAAATCAACATTATTCAATTGTTTATCCAATGCCAAAGCGCAAAGTGCTAACTTTCCGTTTTGTACCATAGAACCTAATATAGGAGTTGTAAACGTGCCCGATGCAAGAATGGCAAAGCTGGAAGAATTAGTAAAACCGCTTCGAGTTCAAATGGCAACTGTTGATATTGTGGATATTGCAGGTTTGGTAAAAGGAGCTAGCAAAGGAGAAGGATTAGGGAATCAATTTCTAGGAAATATTAGAGAATGTAATGCTATTATTCACGTTTTGCGTTGTTTTGATAATGATAATATTGTTCACGTTGACGGAAATGTAGATCCTATCCGCGACAAAGAAACTATCGATATCGAATTGCAATTGAAAGATTTGGAAAATGTTGAAAAACGTCTCGAAAAAGTAAATCGTGCTGCCAAAACCGGTAACAAAGAAGCACAAACTGAGAAAGCGCTTTTGGATAGAATTAGAGAAACATTGCTTCAAGCAAAATCGGCTAGAACCATAGTTCCTCAAAGCCACGACGAAGAAGTTTTGATGGAAGGTTTTCAATTAATTACGGCAAAACCGGTTTTATACGTTTGTAATGTGGATGAAAATTCAGCAGTTAACGGTAATAAATACGTTGATCAAGTTCGCGAATTGGTAAAAGACGAAGATGCCGAAGTAATTATTCTTTCAGTTGGAGCAGAGGCTGATATCACTGAATTAGAAAGCTACGAAGAGCGACAAGTTTTCTTGGAAGATATGGGATTACACGAGCCAGGCGCTTCAGTTTTGATTCGTGCTGCTTATAAATTATTGAAACAACAAACTTATTTTACCGCTGGTGTCAAAGAAGTTCGTGCTTGGACAATCAATATTGGAGCCACTGCGCCACAAGCTGCGGGAGTTATCCACACCGATTTCGAAAAAGGGTTCATCCGCGCCGAAGTAATTGCTTATGAAGATTTCGTTCATTATGGTTCGGAGGCCAAATGTAAAGAAGCCGGAAAATTCAAGGTAGAAGGAAAAGAATATATTGTTAAGGATGGTGATGTGATGCACTTTAGATTTAACGTGTAAATAGTATTACGATTTAAGTATCAGTAGTAAGATATAGAAACCTGCAAAAGCTATTTTGCAGGTTTTTTTTATTTACTTCGTATTTCAATTTTTACTACTTTTAAAAAAAAAAATTATTATGAAAATCATCGCCTTTGCTGGAAGTAACAGCCAGAATTCTATCAATAAAAAATTAGCAACTTATGCGGCAAGTTTATTCGAAATTGCCGAAGTAGAAGTGTTGGATTTAAACGATTTTCAAATGCCAATATTTGGTGTGGATATCGAAAAGGAAATTGGACAACACCCTTTGGCGAAAGCCTTTTTGGAAAAAATTGCTACAGCCGATATTTTGGTAGTTTCCCTAGCAGAAAATAACGGAAATTATTCTGTGGCGTTCAAAAATGTTTTCGACTGGTGTTCCAGAATTGGCGCGAAAGTTTTTCAAGATAAACCAATGTTGTTGATGGCTGCTTCGCCAGGAGGTAGAGGAGGAGCATCGGTTCTTGGAATAGCCAAAAATGCTTTACCTCGTTATGGAGCAGATATAAAAGCAGTTTTTTCTTTACCTAGTTTTAACGATAATTTTGATGTTGAAAAAGGAGTAATTTCAAATGAAGAATTGGATGAAAAGTTGAAGGAAATTGTTAAAGGGTTTTAAAATTTTTTTCGGCTCGAAAATTGTTTTCAGTTTTTTGAACCTAAAAATTATTCCTATGCAAGCAGTAAAAAAGAGCCTTAAATTTGTAGGCTGGATCCTTTTGGCAATCATCAGTTTCTTGGTTTTGTATGTAGTATCAGCAATTCTGATTTCTAAAATATCAGTCAATTCAGATGTCTCTCAAAAAGATAAGCCAATAGAAATATTCATTTTGTCGAACGGCGTTCATACGGATATTGTCGTTCCAATAAAAAACGAATTCAAAGATTGGTCCAAAGAAATTCGTTTTCAACAAACTAAATCAAAAGATAGTTTGGTCAATTATCTCGCTTTTGGATGGGGAGATAAAGGATTTTATCTCAATACTCCCGAATGGTCCGATTTAAAAGCTAGTACGGCTTTTAATGCCGCTTTTGGTTTAAGTTCTTCTGCGATGCATACCACATTTTACAAAAGAATGAAAGAAGATGCAAGTTGCAAAAAAATCAGAATTTCTTCGGAAGAATATCAAAAATTAATCACTTATATTTCTGAAAGTTTTAAGCTAAATTCAGCTAAAAATGTACAATGGATTTCTGGAAATTCTTATGGAAATAGAGACGCATTTTACGAGGCAAATGGTAGTTATAACTTGTTTTTTACTTGTAATACTTGGGCTAATAATGCATTGAAAACAGCAAATCAAAAAGCTAGTTTATGGACAGTGACCGATACAGGGATTTTTTATCAGTATCAATAAGTGTCTTTTGCATTTGCTAATTACTTTGTCAATAACTTTGATATTTCACATTTTTTAATTTTGTCAAATTACACTATATTAGCGCAAAATCCACAAATTTAAATGTCCGATCAAACCCAATACAACGAAGATAATATTCGTTCACTCGACTGGAAAGAACATATCAGAATGCGTCCCGGAATGTACATCGGAAAACTCGGTGACGGTTCTTCACCAGACGACGGTATTTACATTCTTCTCAAAGAAGTCCTGGACAACTGTATCGACGAGTTCGTTATGGGCGCAGGCAAAACCATAGAGGTAACCATCAAAGATAAAACAGTTTCCGTTCGCGATTACGGTCGTGGAATTCCTCTTGGAAAAGTGATTGATGTGGTTTCTAAAATGAATACTGGTGGAAAATACGATTCACTTGCATTCAAGAAATCGGTTGGTTTAAATGGTGTTGGAACAAAAGCCGTAAACGCTTTGTCTAATTATTTTAGAGTAGAATCGGTTCGCGACGAAAAACAAAAAGCCGCAGAATTCTCCGGAGGAAACCTAGTGCTTGATGAGGAAATTATAGAAACTACCAAACGAAAAGGGACCAAAGTTACTTTTATTCCAGACGAAGCGATTTTCAAAAATTATAAATTCCGCTACGAATATGTAATCAAAATGCTCAAAAACTATTGTTATCTAAATAATGGTTTGACTATTTTATTCAACGGCGAAAAATATTTTTCTGAAAATGGATTAAAGGATTTGTTGGAAGAAACCATCAATGTAGAGGATTTAGAATATCCAATTATTCATTTGAAAGAAGGCGATATCGAAATTGCCTTAACACACAGTAAAACCCAATACAGCGAAGAATATCATTCCTTCGTAAATGGACAAAATACCACACAAGGGGGAACACATTTGGCCGCTTATCGCGAAGCCATCGTGAAAACCATAAGAGAATTTTACAACAAACCATTTGAAGCTTCTGATGTGCGGAAATCGATTGTTACCGCGATTAGCATCAAAGTGATGGAGCCTGTTTTCGAATCGCAAACCAAAACCAAATTGGGTTCGACAGATATGGGTTCAGAACCGGGAATGCCTTCGGTTCGTACTTTTGTCAATGATTTTGTGAAAAACAAATTAGACAGTTATTTGCATAAAAATCCAGCAACTTCCGATGCACTTTTGCGTAAAATTATGCAAGCGGAACGAGAACGAAAAGAACTTTCTGGTATTCGAAAATTAGCAAAAGACAGAGCAAAAAAAGCCAATCTGCACAACAAGAAATTGCGTGATTGTCGAGCACATCTTACCGATACGAAAAACCCAAGAAATCTCGAAAGTACGCTTTTCATTACCGAGGGAGATTCAGCTTCGGGTTCTATTACTAAATCTCGTGACGTGAATACACAAGCGGTTTTTAGTTTGCGTGGAAAGCCTTTGAATTCGTATGGAATGAGCAAAAAAATTGTGTATGAAAACGAAGAATTCAACCTCTTGCAAGCGGCTTTGGATATCGAAGACGATATGGAAAACCTGCGTTACAACAACATTGTAATCGCAACGGATGCTGATGTCGATGGAATGCACATTCGATTGTTATTGATTACATTCTTCTTGCAATTTTTTCCAGAATTAATCAAAGAAGGACATTTGTATATTCTGCAAACGCCACTTTTTAGGGTTCGAAATAAGAAAGAAACTATTTATTGTTATTCAGATGAAGAGCGAAAAGAGGCCATCGAAAAATTGAAACCAAAACCAGAAATCACCCGATTTAAAGGATTGGGAGAGATTTCGCCAGATGAATTCAAGAATTTTATTGGCGAAACCATTCGATTGGATCCTATTATGATGGATAAAAACACTTCGGTGGAGCAATTATTGTCTTTCTATATGGGAAAAAATACGCCGGACCGACAAGAATTTATCATCAAGAATTTGAAGGTGGAATTTGATACGATTGAAGCAAGTTAAAAAAAATGGACGAAGACGAAGATAACATCATCCCAAACGAAGACGAAACTAACGAAGAGTTAAACGAGTCAACGATTGAAGAAAGCTTTGAAGACATAAAAACTTCAAGTGGGATGCAGCATTTTTACGAAAATAACGACGAAGGAAACGATACCATTACCAAAGTTACAGGAATGTACAAAGATTGGTTTTTGGATTATGCTTCTTATGTAATTCTGGAACGTGCTGTTCCTGCCATCGAAGACGGTTTCAAACCCGTTCAGCGAAGAATTATGCACTCGCTTAAAGAGTTGGATGACGGTCGTTACAACAAAGTGGCAAATGTAGTTGGGCACACGATGCAATACCATCCGCACGGAGATCAGAGTATTGGTGATGCGATGGTGCAAATTGGCCAAAAAGAATTACTAATCGATTGTCAGGGAAACTGGGGAAATATCCTCACGGGAGATGGCGCTGCGGCTTCTCGTTATATTGAAGCGCGTTTGTCGAAATTTGCTTTGGAAGTTTTGTATTCACCAAAAATTACCGATTGGGGCGTTTCCTACGATGGTCGTCGTGCGGAACCGAATAATCTTCCCGTAAAGTTCCCGTTGCTTTTGGCACAAGGTGCCGAAGGGATTGCCGTAGGGCTTTCCACTAAAGTTTTGCCACACAATTTTAATGAATTGATAGATGCTTCGATAAAAATATTGAAGGGAAAATCCTTTACACTTTTTCCTGATTTTCAAACAGCAGGAATTGCAGATGTATCCAATTACAATGACGGAATGCGTGGCGGTCGTGTTCGAGTTCGAGCCAAAATTGCTCAATTGGACAAAAATACTTTGGTGATTACTCAAATTCCGTTTTCGACAAATACGACGACTTTGATTGACAGTATTTTGAAAGCCAACGAAAAAGGAAAAATCAAAATCAAGAAAATCGAGGACAATACCGCTGCGGATGTTGAGATATTAATCCATCTTTTCCCAGGCGTTTCTCCTGATAAAACCATCGATGCTTTGTTTGCTTTTACAGCTTGCGAAACTTCGGTAGCACCTTTAGGTTGTGTGATTGAAGACAACAAACCTTTGTTTGTAGGGGTTTCTCATATGCTGAAAATTTCGACTGAACGAACAGTTGATTTGCTTCGACAAGAATTAGAAATTCAATTAGAGGAATTAAAAAACAAATGGCATTTTTCTACCTTGGAGAAAATCTTCATTAGAGAAGAAATGTACATTGATTTCAAATTGTATTCCGATAGAGAAGCACTTTACAAATATATGTACGACCGATTTGAGCCTTTCAAAAAATCATTCGTCAGAGAAATTAACGATGATGATTTGCAGCGATTGACTCAAATTCCAATGATTCGTATTACCCGTTTTGACTCCGACAAAGCCGATGATTTAATCGCCAAGTTGGAAGACGAAATGAAAGAAGTGGAGCATAATTTGTCAAACTTAACCGATTTTGCGATTGCCTATTTTACCAAGTTAAAAGAGAAATACGGAAAAGGAAGAGAGCGTCAAACCGAATTGCGCAGTTTCGACAATATCGAGGCGACCAAAGTAGCTTTGCGAAACACAAAACTCTATGTGAATAGGGAAGAGGGTTTCATTGGAACCGGATTGAAGAAAGACGAATATGTTACAGATTGTTCCGATATTGATGATGTTATTGTTTTTCTCCGTGATGGGAAAATGATGATTTGCAAAGTTGATGACAAGAAATTCGTTGGAAAAGACATCATTCACATTGCCATATTTGACAAAAGTGACAAGCGCACCATTTATAATATGATTTACCGTGACGGAAAATCAGGGCCAGCTTATATAAAACGTTTCAATGTTTCCGGAGTTACTCGCGATAAATTATACGATTTGACCAATGAAACCAAGGGTTCACAAATTCTGTATTTTACTTGTAATCCCAATGGTGAAGCTGAAGTTATTACCATTTTATTGCGTCAAATAGGAAGCCTCAAAAAGCTGAAATGGGATGTTGATTTTGCCAATATTGCAATAAAAGGTCGAGCGTCCAAAGGGAATTTGGTTAGTAAATATCCCATCAAGAAAATCGAAATCAAGGAAAAAGGAATCTCTACATTGAAACCTAGAAAAATTTGGTTTGATGATACCGTTCAAAGATTGAACGTTGATGCCAGAGGAGAATTACTTGGCGAGTTTAGGCCAAACGACAAGATTTTGGTAATTTCCCAAACGGGAAAATTGAAAGTCATTATTCCAGAATTATCAACCCATTTCGATGAAGATATGGTAGTTTTAGAAAAATGGCATCCCAAGAAACCAATTTCAGCGATTTATTACGATGGGGAAAAAGAACGGTATTACGTAAAACGGTTTTTGGTGGAAACCGAAGGAAAAGAAGAAACCTTTATTACGGAACATCCCAAATCGCAACTTGAAATCGTCTCGACGGATTATCGTCCGATGGCTGAATTGGTTTTTACGAAAGTGAAAGGCGCACAAAAAGAAAATCAATTAGTAGATATTGAGAATTTTATAGCTGTGAAAGGCTTTAAAGCATTAGGAAATCAATTGACTACGGAAAAGTTGAAGCAGGTAAATCTTTTAGAACCGTTGCCTTACGAAGAACCGGAAGAAGTTATTCCAGAAGAATTAGAAGTGCAGGGCGAGACTGAAGTTGATATTTCTGATGATGATATTGATGATGTTCAACCCAATGAAGACGGACAAATTACTTTATTTTAAAATACATAAAGCCACTGAAAGGTGGCTTTTTTAGTATTGGATGATTAATATTTGGTGTTTACTTAATTTTAATTATCACATTGAATCTTTAATTTTCTCTACCATATTTTGTTGCTTAATGATTACAAATACAATGAAAAATATTTTTTTTGATTCAATTAGCTTACGAGTTGTGCCGAAAATAGTTTTATTTCTTAATAAATTTCCAAGTTGTTGCCATTTCTCCAATTTTTAAATTACACAAATACAATCCTTTAGATAGGCTTGAAACATCGAGTGATAATTTTTCAGAGGAAGTTACATTTTTTGAATAAGACACTAATTTTTCACCAGAAATGGAATATATATTTATAACTGAGTCTCCTGAAACAGTGTCAGATAAATTTATATTTAAAACAGTGTCAATTTCTGTTGGATAAAATTCACCCAATTTCAAATTGTGATTTTCAATTCCTAAGTTAGGGCAGGCTGTCGAAATAACTCCTTGTGCTGTAACGTTTAGTGTTGCTCCAGCTCCACAAGTTGAATTTGGAATAAAAGTAGCTACATCTGAAACTGGAAGAATTGAGTAGGTGTAAGATGGTTTTGTAGCTGTCAGTTTGTCCAGACCGGTTACTGCTGTAGGTATTATGCCTTTAGTACAACCATCAAATTTTACGGAAGTAGTTCCAGAACCTTCGGTAACAGGGCTTGAAATATTGGTAATTTGTTCAAAATTACAATTCTCAACATAACAATTTGTTCCACTGTTTCCGGCACCCAATCCAATAGCCGAAGCTCCTGAAACGCTGGTTTTGAAATAACAATTTAGCACGTGTAATTCGGCGTTTCTGGCTCTTGGCATACGCGCTTTACAACCTTGTGCCCAATAACAATTTTGAAAAGTCACACTGAATCTTCCATCAGACGAAGGCATATCATCAATTGCTGATCCTACTAAATTTGAAAAACGATGGTCTGCAGAACCCCCTGAACCCCCTGCTATCGCTGGTTTTAAATAGGTGAATTTACACCAAGAAACTGTGGTGTTGTCTGCCTCTCCCTTAATATCAAAATTACCATCCATTCCGTCTTGAAACTCGCAATGATCTACCCAAATATTTCTACCTTCGTTAGTAAGATTGTCTCGTCCATCACAATCAAAAGCACCGGGACCTTCAAAAATAAGATTTCTGATAATTACATTGTTGGAACCTGCTTTTATGTATAGAATTCCTGAATTTGCTGCCGATGTTGAAGAATCACTAGCCGATGGAGGATTAGTAGTGATTGTTATCTTGTTGTTTCTTAGTCTTGCTCCCGGCAATCCTATGATAGTCTTGTTGGTCAACAAAACACTGGTGTAGTCACAATCGATAGTTCCAGAAACTAATATTATAGAATTGGCAACCGCAGTTGAAGTAAGGGCTGTTTTTAATGCGCTATAGGTAGAAACTGTTACTGTATTAGAAACCGTTGGAGTACCTCCTCCTGTAGCAGCTGCACCAAAACCTTGTGGGCTCGCCATATAATAATCTTGAGCTGAAACAAAGTTTAGGAGTAGTAATAAAGTGCCGAGTAAAACTGTTTTTTTCATTTTTTTATTGTGCTTGATGTGTTTATGACCATAAAACATAGTATACATACAGATTTAATTTATGTTTAAATCAATAATGTAATCGATTACAAATATATAAATAAATTTTAATCTTTGATATATTTTACTAAATCAAGATTCATTTTCTTTAATTCATCTACAGCAATTTTAGCAACTTCGGTAGCGCCTTTTACATTTAAATGAGTGTTGTCTTCTTTTCCTTCAGGGAAAAAGGAAATCTCTCTTGGTTTATAATGCAGATGCAATTCTTTTGATTTTTCAGGACCATATTTCATTTCCAATAATTCCGTGTAATATTCCATATCAATAAAAGGCACCTTGTATTCTTGTGCAACCAAACGCATTTCTAATGTATAGTCACCGTGAGTACTAATTAAGACCCCTTGTTCATTAAAATTTCGTCTTGTAATGGATGAAAATAAAATTGGCATTGCCCCTTTTTCTCTTGCTTGAGTTACAAATTGTATCAAATTATATCGATAGGAAGTATGAGGATTTGTATAACGAACAGAATCGGTTACTTTGCCATCATTATGCCCAAATTGAATAAAAACGTAATCGCCAGGTTTTAGTATTTTATAAATAGCATCCCAACGTTTTTCGTCGATAAAACTTTTAGTACTTCTGCCATTTACAGCTCTATTATCGATTGTAATATTATCATTAAAAAACAGCGGCAACATTTGTCCCCAACCGCGTTCCGGGTTTTCTTCGGGTTTTACTTTATTAGCCATTGTGGAATCGCCAATGCCGTAAATTGTTGGTTTTTGAGCTAAACAGTTTAGGGAAATTAATAGTAGTAAAATTGAAATCCGTATCATAATCTTTAGTTTAATGAATTTATTTTGCAGCTGTTGGAATTGTCGCTTTTTCGCCAATTACAACTTCATTTGTGGTTACATTTTCGGTGTTGGTAATTGTCATTCCGTTTTTTGCGGATTGTATGGTTATGTTGTCCAGTTTTATGTTTGTCACTTTTTTATCAGGAAATCCTTCGATTACAATCCCGGTATTTATGGCTTCATTACAACTAATATTGGAAAAGGAAATGTTGGAAACTTTCGAAGGGAATAATCCGCCGCCTTCTCCGTGATAATTGGCGGTGATGTAAATACAGTCTTCTACTTTTCCGAACGCCAAGTTGTTGAAATAAATATTTTTGATGTAACCTCCACGATCAGAATTGGTTTTTATAAAAATCCCTCTTTTCAAGTAACCACGGAATTTACTGTTTTCGACATATACATTTCGAACTCCAGCCGACATTTCGCTTCCAATGACAATAGCGTGCAAACCTTTGAATTCACAATTTCTAATGACAATATTTTCCGAGGGCGTGTTTGAATTGCTTCGGCCTTCATCATCTCTTCCTGCTTTGATGGCAACGTTGTCATCGGCATTGTCAAAGAGGACATTTTCGATTAAAATATCGCTAGAATATTCTGGGTCAATTCCGTCATTATTGTTGTTGTGGGCATTGTATTTTACTCCTCGAATGGTTATGCTTTTGCTTTTTAGCAAATGAACACACCAAAAAGGAGAATCTTCTATCTTGACATTTTCGATAAGAATGTTTTTGGAGTTGACAAACTGAATGAGTTGAGGTCTTAAATAATGGCCTTCTCCAAAAATCCGCTCTTGGATTGGCGTGTTTTTATGGTTCATTTCTCGGCTCAACAGTTGGTCTTTCTTTTCGAGAGGCTTCCATTTTATCCAAGTATTTTTGGCTTCACCATCAATGATTCCGTTTCCAGTAATGGCGATGTTTTGCAGGTTGTTGCCGTATATCATTGGACTATAATTATAAAGCATCGTGCCTTCCCAACTGGTTAGAACCAACGGATAATCTTTTGGATTGGAGCCAAATCGAATTTTTGCTCCGTCTTCCAAATGCAGTTTGACATTGCTTTCAAAATGAATCGGGCCGTTCAAAGTATAAATGCCTTTAGGGACAATTATGGTTCCGCCGTTATTCTTTTTGCAAAGTGCCATTGCTTTGTCAAAAGCGGGTTTAGCATTACTAATCGAATCCCCTTTTGCTCCCAATTTTGTTACCGTAATTTTATACGAAGGAATTTTAGGCAATTGAATTCGTTTGACAATTGCATCAACAGAATCTGATGGAAAACTACTGTTTTGGGCAAAACAATTTAGGGAAACCAGCAAGAAAACGAGGAGTTTGTATTTCATAATTTTAGTTCTGGTTAATTTATTTTGAAAGCGATTCATTTATTGTATTGGAAAAGTTCAATCCCATAATTTTTTCGATAGTATATTTTTTTGCCTGTGATTTTTTTAATTGGTACGACCACGAAACTCTTTTTTCAGGTTGAAATCCTGAGCCACTACAATTATACTCCGCATAAAAAGCTGTTTTTTCTGCTTCGGGTTTGGACCAATTGTGCCAACCTTCGGGTTTTATATGGTTGCTCATTTCGCAATTGATAAAAACAGTTTTGGCATAAATTCGCCAAGGTCTTCCCAGATAAACTTCAGTTGCTTTTTCACTTGCCGTGAGTTTGCAATTTTTGAAAACATAGCCAAATGCAGCATTTTGAGGTGTTGAAGCAGCTGTTATATAAGAATTGCTTTTGCTGTGAATGGTACAATTTTCGAATAAAACAGTGGCATCTCCAAAAATAAAATCAGTCGTTCCTTCGATATAACAATCTTTAAAATAGTTCTTGGTTCCTTCACCCGATGTGTAAAGTGTATCCTGATTTCCTAATAAAGAACAGTTGCTAATTATTACTCTATCAGCATTTACATTCAACGCCACAGCTTGACCCACTTCGCCCGAACTGTTTTGAATGGTCAAATTTTTGGCAATAAAATCATTCCCTTCCACTAAAACAGTGTAAGTGTAAAAAGTACTATTTCTCCCTATATTTATTTTATTGAAATAGTCATCATAGGTAATAATTGTTTTTTCGCGGCTTTCGCCAATTAAAGAAATGTAAGGATTCCAAGAGTGAATTTTTACTTTTTCATAGTAAACGCCATTCTTTATAAAAATAGTTATTCGTTCCGAAGGGTATGCTTTTGCAGCGTTAACAGCTTCTTGAATTGTGGTAAAATCACCGTTACCGTTTTTGTCAACAACAATGTTAAATTCATCTTTTAGAGCCGTCGTTTTCTTTGGAATTAGCTTTTCAGTTACAACTTCAGTTTTTTTTTCCAGGCTGGATACTTTTTCAATACCTCTTTTGGTTCGTTGGTGTACCAAGCGTATCCTGTTCTTCGTTCTTGTCCGATTTCTGCAATGGATGCTTTTTTAATTCCATCTCTATCACAGAAAAACGGTTTATTATCCTCCAATTCCATAAATCGAGCCCAAAGAGGAGTGGCATTCGCATCTTTAACCATTACTTTTTCAACAATTTTGCTATTCGGAACTGGAACACGTTCTTCTCTAAGATCCGTGATTTTTGTTTTTTCGAACCAAGTCACCGCACTGTTTACGGCTGTAATTATTTCTGGCGACGGGTTTTCAATAGACATTAAAAGCAAGACAATTTTAGCTGATTCTTTCCCGCTCAAAGAAGCTAATTCATAAGCACGAGCATTGGCTGGAAGCAAAGTCACTTCGTCGTGTTGTGCACACCAAGCCGTTAATACACCATTTTGTTTGTATTGTGTTTTTAATATACAGTCTATTCCTTTATCGAAAGCCTTTTTGGCTCTTTCGATTGTGGCTTCGGATGGTTTTATGGAATAATAATCGGTTTTGTTTATGCACTCTTCTAATACATTCATAATGTTTACCATTGAATCATCATTATAAGTAATGTGTGTGTAATACCCTTTTTTAAGGGGATAAAATTGCGGCCAACCTCCATTTTTATATTGTGCTTCCAAAATATAATCTAAACCGGACAAAAAGGCTTTTTTGTATCTTTCGTCTTGTACTTGTGCATACATTTTTGAAAGAAACAACATCTCTTGATAGGTTGCTCCATTATCTGTAGTCACATCTTTCGTGCTTGATTTTAGGGCAATTAATTTTTGCTTTTCTACCTCAGTAAGTGGATTTTGCATTTGGATATTTTTTGGCCAACCTCCAATATTTCGTTGGTATAACAATACATTTTCGGCAACTAATTTCGCTTCATTGGATGCAAACCAAGTACTTTCTTTGTCTTTTATGATTGAAGCCCATTTTTGGTCGTGAACTTGAGCGTAAATACTTGTTTTTAAAACAAATATCAAAGTGAGCACTATTGTAAATTTTAATTTTTTCATTGTAGAAAATTTATTTTGTTATTCTAAACCAATCGATTGATGCACTTCCGGCATCGTTAATTATTCCTTGTCTAAGTGCTAAAAGTCCTATTTTTGCTCCAATCCATTTTCCTTCTCTAGCAGTAAAACTTTCGCCTATTGAATTGAATTTTTGACCGTCTTCGCTATAGAAGAAATTGCAAATGCCTCCAGCCTTTACGTTTACTTGTAAATAAACTGTTTTATTTTGTATTGCAATGGGTTTGCTTTCAGTTTCTACTCCTTTTTTATCTGCTTTCAGCGCTGTTTTTTGAGAAACATATAATTTTCCGCCTTCTTGTTTCAGACATAAAAAACTATAATCCAATCCCATAATTAACAATCCTGTGTATTCCCCATCAAATCGAGAATTGAACGTGAGTTTAGTTGTGGCAATAAATTCGTTTGCAGGGAATTTTTGCAAAAGTAAATTGGGAATGTCAAATAAATTAATATAATCCTTTGGCACAGGAATACAATTCAAGTTGTAATATCCAATACTCGTTGGAAAGCCCCAAGTAATTTGAGGATTTGCGTGCCATTGCCATTGTAATCCTAGTTTTGGAACGTTGAATTCATCACTATCTGGAGGTGTTGCAATTGGGAATGATTTTTTACCAACATTAGGTTTTTTATAATTCATAACCGGTTCGCCAATGCCATTTTTGTCCTCATCAGTTCCTATTATTGGCCAATCTTTTTCCCATTTCATAGGTTGTAAATGCACCACTCTTCCGTAAGCAAATTGGTCTTGAAAATGAATAAACCAATCTTCTCCTGTTTGGGTTTGTACCCAAGCGCCTTGATGTGGACCGTTTACAGTCGATTTTCCTTGATCCATAACCTTTCTTTTTTCATAAGGGCCAAAAACATTTTTAGATCTCAAAACGGTTTGCCATCCTGTTGCCACGCCACCAGCTGGAGCAAAAATGTAATAGTAGCCGTTGCGTTTGTAAAATTTTGGTCCTTCAATGGTATTTTCATCGGTATGACCGTCAATAATCATTACATCATCATTATTATTGGCCAACGAACCATCGGCATTCATAGTACAAACTGCTAAAAGGCTTTTGATTCCAGCACGGCTTCCAGCAAAACCATATCCAAGATATATTTTTCCGTCTTCGTCCCAAAGAGGCGTTGGATCGATTAATCCTTTTCCTTCTTTGACCATAATGGGTTCAGACCAAGGACCTGCGGCATTTTTTGCTTTTGTCATATAAATGCCATAATCTGGATCAGGATAGTAAATATAAAATTCATTGTTATGATAGCGGATGCAAGGAGCCCAAACACCATTTCCGTGTTGAGGTTTGTTGAAAACTTCCAACGGTTTTTGTTTGGAAAGCGCATAACCAATTAATTTCCAGTTTGCCAAATCTTTAGAATGAAGAATCGGTAAGCCAGGAATGCAATTAAACGAAGACGCAGTCATATAATAATCATCTCCAACTCGAATGGCGTCCGGATCAGAATAGTCAGCATACAAGATGGGGTTTTTATAGGTACCATCTCCGTTATCAGCTACCCAAACTTGGGAATGATTTTCCTGTCCTTTTATCGTTTGAATTGAAATAAGGAATAAAATAAAAGCTATGATTTTAAAAAAATTCATTGAAACATCTGATGTTTATCTATTCAATTCTAAAGCAGCCAATATAAATGGTCCAGTTGCTTTTGGGTCATTGTCTTTTTTCCTTTCGTTGACATAATATTCATAAGAACCATCTCGGTATGGATTGCCTCCAAGTCCAGCAACCGCGCAAGCTTGTGTTAAAGTAATTGTACCATCGGCATCTACTTTTATCAATTGTTTGGTCAAACCATCAAATGCTTTATTGGCTAATTTTTTATATTTGACTGGTAAATATCCTTTATTGGCACCTTTCGCAAATGCATAAACAAACATTGAAGATCCCGAAGATTCTAAATAATTGCCTTCTTTTCCGCCCTTATCGGTTACTTGATACCATAAGCCTGATTGGTCTTGGTATTTGGCTAAACTAGCCGCAACGTTATTCAAATAACCTACTAATTCTTTTTGTTTGGGATGGTCTTTTGGAAAATAATCTAAGACATCAACGAGCGCCATAGCATACCATCCTAATGATCTTGACCAAAAATTTGGAGAAGTACCTGTTGCTTTATTGGCCCAAGGCATTAATTTTTTTTCGTCCCAACCGTGAAATAATAATCCTGTTTTTGGATCGGTTGCATGTTTTTGTATTTCTTCAAATTGTTTGGCAACATCATTCAAGTTCTTTCCGTTTTCAAATGTAACGGTGTATTGTGCATAGAATGGTTCTCCCATATACAGGCCGTCGAGCCACATTTGGTTGGTATAAATTTGTTTATGCCAAAATCCACCAGTTGAAGTTCTGGGTTGTCCTTCCAATTGTTTTTTTAGAGTTTGCATCGCTGCTAAATAGCGTTTTTCTTTGGTAGTTTCATATAAATTAAACAACAAACGACCCGGTAAAACAAGATCAATATTGTATTTTTCTAATTCATAGGTTTTAATCGTTCCATCGTTTTGAACAAAAGTATCTACGTAATTTTTTATGTAAGCAGCATATTTAGGATCTGGATTTTTTTTGTATAATTCTGCAAATGAATGTAGTACTAAGGCGTGTACATAATCCCATTTTGGTGCTTTCGCATCGTCAATCATATAGGCTTCGGGATGACGTTTCATTAACGTTAAAGCCATTTTATCGGACCATTTTGCGTCTTTTGAAATTTCAGTATTTTGTGATTCAACCGTTTTTATAGGTTCCTGAGCTTTGGATTTACAACTAAAAAAAGCAAGTGATATAAATAGTGTTGTTAGCTTAAAAAGATTTGTTTTTATTTTTAACATAATTTGGATGTTTTCTATTCTTTATAAAATTATACTGCCAATACTTCTTTTATTTTAATCTAAAGTTTATTCTTTTTATTTAAAACCGATAATTTTTCATCTAAATATTTAATGAATTCTTCTTTAGATTTAATACCTCCAATTTGTTGTTCCCAAGCTCCTAAAAGGTAAAAAGAAATTGATTTAGCACTTGGTTTGAAAACCAATAAATGGTCGAATTCAGCATCCTCCAAAGATTCTACAGTACTGATTTCATAAAAAATAGCCATTCCTAAATTATCTGGAACCAAGGATTGTTGTCCATAAGTAGCAATGTATCCCCATTTTTTGTTAGCACTTTCCTTTTTTAGAAATTCAGTATTTTTTTGTTTTACAATTCCGGTGCAAATCCCTTTGATTTCTTTCGAAGCTTGAAAAGTGTGTTTAGTGTAAATTTGGTCTGGTTTTATGCTGAGTTCTGATGTAAAATCAATTTTATCTTCAGCGGTTTTCCAACCGTAATAATTGATTTTTACGCCCGATTCATTGCTTTTATTTTGAACCTTGGCAATAGTAGAATCTACAGCATAAAAATGCAATCTTTCTTTGTTTAGGTAGCGGTCGATGGAGCCAATTCCGATTCCTTTTCCAGCTTTTAGAATATCAGAACCCCAATCGCTCATTTCATGGTAGGAATCAAAATTATCAATTCCTACTTTTTGTAAAACCATCGCTTCAGTTTTTTTTCCAAAAATGTCAATGGCATTTCGCCAATCAAGATACAAACGATAGCCTATTTTATTGCTTTCCCAACCAGGTCCTTCGTATCGAATGTCGAAAGAATGATCGGTATGCTCTGGGGCCAATTTTAAACTTTGAACATTTTTGAAAGTACCACCAATGTATTTGCGACCTTCCCATTTGCCGCCTTCTTTTACTGAAATTTCGGCATAGGTTTTTGGGTTTGTACTTGTGGTTTTATTATTTTGGGCTTGACAAGATGTTAAACCTAATACGAGAAGTGCTGTAGCAATTTTTATTGTTTTCATTTTATATTATTTTTTAAATACTTTATCAAGAAATGCAGTGGTATAATTTATGGTTTCATCAAACCAAGGATTTAAAAACCAAAAGGAATGAGGTGAATTTGGAATCGTTTTGACTTCGTTGTATATTCCATGTTTGTTTAGAATTTGAATCATATCGTCTCTTCCAGCGTGAAATCTTGGAATACTACTATTTATAAATAGGGTGGGAGGTGTTTTTTTATTAGTATGATTTAACGGAGAGGCTTGTTGCCAAACTGTTGGTTTTTCGTCATAACTTCCTCCTAACCATAAACCCGCTACTTTTCCTTCGATGGATTCAGGATGTTTGAATGCTAAAATCCCGTCGATATTTATGATAGCTTGAACGTTTGAGCGTGTTTTATTGTTTTTGTCATCATTTTCAAAATTAGTATTTCCGTTTGTTGTTCCTATTAATGTAGCCATTTGCCCACCTGAGGAACAACCTAATACAGCTATTTTATTAGCATCAATATTATATTTTATAGCATTTTTTCTTAGATATTGTATTGCATTTTTAGCATCAAAAATAGCTGCTGGATATAGTGCTTCTGGTGACAATCGGAATTCAATAGTGAAGCAAGAATATCCTTTGGATGCCAATTCTATCGCAAATGTTTCCATCTGCCATTTGTTACCTGATTTCCAACCTCCTCCGTGCAGAATTACTACAGCAGGATTTCGTTTATTAGTTGTATTGAAATACCCATCAAGATGTAGTTTACGGTCATTTATTATTTTGTAAACTATTTCTTTTTCTTGCTTTACATATTTATATTTTCTAGGTTCTACAAGGTTAACGTTAGGATATTCTTTTTTAACTTTATCGTAAACACTTTTTATGGTGTATGTTGTATCAATAGGATAATCCGCTTGTGCAAAAACAAAATTGGAGAAAAAAAATAGGAATAGTACAATTTTTTTCATTTTCTAATTTGAAGAATTACACTTTCTGCCAAAATTTAGGAGTGCCACTTGTAAAATTGAAAACTCTTGATTCAGCTAATTTAAATAATTAATTTAATTCATTTTTGTTACCATCCTTTTAATTAATTGTTGGTTTTTACAAGTTCACCATTAATAAAGGTGTTCACAAATTTAAGATTTTCAACATTTTCGATAGAAAACGGAGTATCTACTTTATCTATAATTACATTTTTGAAAGTAATATTTTTAATTGGAGATTCTTTATAACCACTAGCTAAAATGCTATATTTTCCGCCATATTTTACTTTTACATTTTCAAGGCTAATGTTTTCGATGCGGGGAATGAAATTCCCTTCTTGATTGCCATGAACATTATAAAACATATCTACTTTTAAAACGGCTTCTCTAACTTCACCAATTTCTATATTTCTAACATAAAAATTTTCGATTAAACCACCTCTTTTAGAGTTGGTTTTCAATCGAATTGCCACATCAAGATTTGGGCTGCTCATAATACAATTTTCTACATAAACATTGCTAACTCCTGCTGACATTTCACTACCAATGGTTACTCCGCCATGACCATCATACATTTTGCAATTTTGAACAATTATATTTTCACTTTTTATTCCAACTCTTCTTCCATCAGCATCTCTGCCTGCTTTTATTGCAATACAGTCATCTCCAGTATTGAAAGTACAATTCTTTATTATTACATTTTTAGAATATTCAGGATCACAACCATCATTGTTTGGGCCGTGACTATTTATTGCGACACCATCTATTGTAACATTAGTAGCTTTCATTGGATGAAGAATCCAAAAAGGAGCATTAATGATTTTTATGTCTTTAACTAATACATTTGTACATTCAAAAAACTCTACAAAATTGGGTCTCAAATAATGATTTTCACCAAAAATTCTTTTTGGTACTTCAATGCCTTTTTCAGCCATATTCATCAAATTTTCAATATCTTTTTGTTGTTTTGGCATTCCTTCTTTCCAACCGTAAGTGTCTTTTCCGCACCAAGACCACCAATTATCATTATTGGCTTGACCATTTATTGTTCCTTTTCCAGTAATGGCAACATTTGTTTTTTGATACGCATATATTAGAGGAGAATAATTCATGCATTCAGTTCCTTCAAAAGTGGTATGAACTACCGGATAATTTTTTGGATTAGTACTAAAGATTATTTCTGCTCCTTCTTCTAAATGTAGATTCACATTGCTTTCTAAGTGAATTGCTCCCGATAAAAATTTCCCTTTTGGGATGAGAACTACTCCACCACCATTTTTTGAACAAACTTTAATTGCTTTTTTTATAGCTTGTGTATTGTCGAAAGTACCGTCCGATTTTGCACCGTATTTAATTATATTATAGGTTTTATTTCGAAAAGTAACTGGTTTTACATTTTTGATTATGGATTCCATTTTGTTCCAAACTTCTTTTGTATCCTGAATTTCTTGGGATTTTGCTGCTGTAGAAACAATTAAAACCATGGCAATTGCGAATCGAATGATTAGATTGGTTTTGTTAGCGAAAGAAAATATTTTGAAATGTTTCATTTTTTTATTTTTATATTAGTTTTAGTATATGTAATCGATTACGCAAACATACGAATAAGTTTGAAATAAACAAATATTATACCTAAAAAAGCATTATGTGTAATTATAAGAAATAATACACATAATAAAATATTTATGTTGCTTGTAAATATAAGTAATTTGAAAAAAATAGTGTCACTTTTTTTAAGCATTTAAGGCATATTGGACCATTTAAGTTTTTAAAGGAATCGCTTATGTGTACTTATTTACCTTGTAACACAATATTAAATTTGCAATTACGTCAATACAACAATTATTAATTCATTCTACTTATTTTAAAAAAGTGATATGATTTATGTAATCGATAACATTATGATTTAGTATTTCTAATTTTTTTAATATATATTTACCAAAAAATTTACTATATTTTTGATATGACCCGCAGGACCACAATTTACGACATTGCTAAAGCACTTGATATTACAGCAGCTTCGGTTTCAAGAGCGCTAAATAATAATCCAAAAATAAGCGAAAGTACTCGAAAACTTGTTTTGGAAACGGCAGCCAAAATGAATTATAAACAAAATAGGTTGGCTTTGGCGCTTCGTAGTGGGAAAAGTAACAATGTGGGAGTAATTGTCCCGCGAATTGATAGTAACTTTTTTGCCTCTATCATCCGTGGTATTGAAGAGGAATTATATTCAGTAGGTTATCACGTCATAATATGTCAGACCCACGAAGATGGGAAAATTGAATCAGACAACATAAATACACTCTTAAACGCGCAAGTTGATGGAATTTTAATATCAATTTCTAAAGGGGTCAATGAAAATAATGACATTATGAAACGTGTCGTGGATAAAAACGTACCCTTAATATTTTTTGACAGAAAACAACAAATTGATGGGGTGAGTTCGGTTACTATCGATGACTTTGAAGGAGGATATTTGGCTACAAAGCAACTTATAAATGAAGGTTGTATTCGTATTGCGCATTTTACAGGAGATCAATCTTTAGAAATTTTCCAAAATAGAACCAAAGGATATAAAAAGGCTTTAGCTGACAAAGGAATTGTATTTGACCCCAATTATGTATTCCCGATAAAAAGTAATGTAGATTCAGGAAGACAGGCTATGGAACAATTACTGAGTTTAGAAAACCCACCGGATGCTTTATTTTCTACAAGTGATTTTGCCGCTCTTGGTGCAATCCAAGTACTTAAGGAAAATGGCATCAAGATTCCAGAAGAATTTTGTGTTTTTGGTTTTGGTAACGAGCCTTTTACAAAGTTTATGGAGCTATCTATTTCCTCTGTAGATCAATCTCCTCTTGAAATGGGTAAAATGGCTGCCAAAGTATTTTTGGAACAAATTAATAACGCCGAAAATTTAAAAATAGAAAAGAAAGTGATTTTAAAACCAGAATTGTACATTAGAAAATCTTCATCAAGAAATTAAAATTTGCGATTATTTTGTTTTTATTGAATAGTCTTAAGATTTATTTTTAAATCATATTTCTCACTTTTTCCAACTTTCTTCCACTTACTATATTGTATTGATTGCAATTGAATGCTTTAATCTTACTTGAATATTCACCTTTATTTATTCACGCAAATTTTTATCAATATATCATCTCGTTTTTGTTGACTTAATTTTATTATTTGTTCTTCTTTCTTGATTAGTTTCAAGTTCTTGTGTCAAATCATTTTTTTTTAAATTAATAATTCAAATTGAATATTGATATTATTTTTTTTTGCCAATATTTTTGCGCAATACTCAAATAATCAACCTTTTTTTTTACTTACCATTTTTTTTTGGAAATTAAATTTTTTTTTCTCAAAATTAATATTTAAGTTTGTGCAATCGATTACAATGATTTAGAATCGATGCGATAGGTTTGAAATTTTGATGTTTAAAAAATACATAATGGAGGAAAATAGTAAAAATGAATCTGTTTTTCAAAGTTGCATTTGAATTTTAAAATCAAGTTTTCTTCTTGTGAATAGCTAAAAAAGGAATTAGTTTATTATCATAATTAAATAAAATGAAAAATGAATTAAATCCAGTCCTCAAATAACCAATTAAAATTAAATAATAACCAATAAAACATAATCAAATGATTGTTAAACTAGTACTTAAAAAAGGCAAAAAAATAAGTTTTGTCATTCTACTTCTGCTGAGCTTATTTGCTACTATTGAAATAAAAGCTCAAAATAAAACTACGACTATAAGTGGTTTGGTAAAAGATGAATTAGGATTATCAATTCCTGGGGTGAATATTGTTGAGAAAGGTACAAAAAATTCAGCTAGTACTGATTTTGATGGGAAGTTTAGTATTCGGGTTTCGGGAACAAAAAGCGAATTGGTTTTTTCATTTTTGGGTTTTGAGACTTTAACTCAATCGGTAGGGCAAAAAACAAATATTAATGTAGTTTTAAAAAGCTCCACGTCTAAACTAGATGAGGTTATTGTTATCGGATACGGAACAGCAAAAAAATCAGATTTAACCGGTTCAATTGCTTCTATTTCAGGATCAGATTTGAAAAAAGTAGCGGTTTCAAGTGTGGCCGAATCTATGACAGGACGAATTGCAGGTGTTCAGGTAGTTGCATCTGAAGGTTCGCCTGATGCTGAAATAAAAATTAGAATTCGAGGTGGTGGTTCATTAACTCAAGATAGTTCTCCTTTATATATAGTAGATGGTTTTCCAGTGAATAGTATGAGTGATATTTCTCCTTCTGATGTAGAAAATATTACCGTTTTAAAAGATGCATCATCAACAGCAATCTACGGTTCTAGAGGCGCAAATGGAGTAATTATCATTACGACTAAAAGTGGAAAAGACAATAAACTTACTGTTTCATATAATTTGTTTTTAGGCGCTAAAAATATAGCTAATAAAATAGATGTTCTAAACCCTGAGGATTATGCAAAATGGCAATATGAGTATTCAATGCTAAAAAGTCCTACCGGAAGTACCTCTAGTTATGATAAGTATTTTGCTCCATATCAAACCTATGCAGGTCAAGAAGCAATTGATTGGCAGGATAGAATTTATGGTCGTACCGGTCAAGTTCAAAGTCATGACTTAGGAATTAGAGGAGGATCAGATAAATTAAGCTATAGTTTTAATTATGCTCTTTATGATGAGTCTGCAATTCAAATTGGTTCCGATTTTAAAAGAAATAACTTGTCGTTGAACTTAAAAAGTAAGGCTAGTGATAAAGTAGATCTTACTTTTACGATGCGTTATTCAAATACTAAAATTGGAGGTTCTGGAGCAAACGAACAAAAAGAAGTTTCTTCTGCCGATTCTCGATTAAAACATGCTGTTCAGTATTCGCCAATTGATATCCCTGCTTTAACTACCGATGATACCGACGAAGCAGTTTCGGGCTATCTTACCAATCCGTATGTTGCTATTGCTGATACTGACCGTGATCAGGTTAGAAATAACTTTAATATGTTGGGTAGTTTTTCTTGGAAAATTATTGATAATCTTCAATTCAAATCCGATTTTGGTTTAGATACCTTTTATTATCAAGATTACCGTTTCTATGGTCGTTCAACTTATTATGTAAATAATACTCCACCACCAGCTTATCAAGCAAAACCAGCTTTGGTATTGACTGACGAAAAAAATACACGTTTTAGAAATGCTAATACATTGAATTATGATTTCAAAAATATTATTAAAAGTGATAATCATAATTTAAAACTTCTCTTAGGAGAAGAAATGATTGGTTTTAAATCAAATACTGTAACTAGTGCAGTTCAGGGTTATCCGGTAGATTTCACTTTCACACAAGCCAAAAATCTTACTTCTTTGGGAGTCCCACAATCGGTAGATAATTTTTATGCACCAGATGATAATTTATTATCCTTTTTTGGTCGATTAAATTATGATTATAAAAATAAATATCTTTTGACGGGTACTTTCCGTGCCGATGGTTCCAGTAAATTTTTAGGGGATAATGTTTGGGGATATTTTCCTTCTGTAGCAGCAGCTTGGAAAATTTCGGAAGAAAGCTTTTTGAAAGAAGTGTCGTGGATCAATTCTTTAAAAGTTAGAGTTAGTTATGGTGAAGCAGGAAATAACAATATTCCAACCGGGCAAACATTCCAAAACTTTGTTCCTACTGTTCCTGGAGCGTGGATAAATGGAGTGAATAGTATTTTGTCTGCCTCCAAAGTTATGGCTAATCCTGATTTGAAATGGGAAACTACAGTAACACAAAATATTGGTCTTGATTATGGTTTATTCAAAGGCCGTTTGAATGGCTCATTAGAGTATTACAAAAATGTTATTTCGGATTTGTTGCTTAATTTTCCTGTGGCAGGAACCGGATATGATACTCAATATAGAAATATGGGAGAAAATCAAAATGTTGGATTTGAAGCAAGTGTAAACTGGTCTGCTATTCAAAAAGAGGATTATAGTCTTAATTTCTCTTTCAATATAGGAATGAATAAAAACAAAGTCAATTCACTTGGAATTATGAGTAATTTCGGAGCATCAAGTGGTTGGGCTTCGTCTTCAATTGGTAATGATTATGCAATCAATGTGGGACAACCTTTAGGGCAAATGTATGGTTATAAAAACGATGGAAGATATGAAGTTTCTGATTTTGATTATGTTGCTGGGAAATATGTTCTAAAAACTGGAGTTGCAAATTCAGCAGGAATTGTATCAAGTGGTTCAGTTCTACCTGGTATGATGAAATTAAAAGATATAGATGGTGATGGTAAAGTAGATGGTAAAGACCTGAGTATTATTGGGAATGCAAATCCAAAAAGTACCGGAGGTTTAGTGGTTAATAGTACCATTTATGGTTTCGATTTTATGGCAGCTTTCAACTGGAGTTATGGCAATGATGCTTATAACGCAAACAAAATCGAATATACAACTTCAGCCGATAATCCAAGTGGAAATTATAGAAATTTAAGCACTGAAATGGCTGACGGAAAAAGATGGACTAATCTAGACCCAACAACAGGATTATTAACTACCGATCCTACTAGATTGCAACAATTGAATGAAAATACTACAATGTGGTCACCTAATATGCCTCGTTTTGTTTTTAGTGATTGGGCAGTTGAGGACGCTTCATTCTTGAGATTAAACACACTTACTTTTGGTTATACACTTCCAGAATCTGTAAGTTCTAAATTAGGGATTACTAAATTAAGATTTTATCAAACAATGAGTAATGTATTTGTAATTACTAAATATTCAGGTCCAGATCCAGAAGCATCTACAAGGAGAAAAACACCACTTACCCCTGCTGTAGATTATTCAGCTTATCCAAGAAGTAGACAAATAGTTTTTGGGTTGAATCTTAATTTTTAATTGAAAAAATGTATTTAAAAAAACATCAAAATATGAAACGAATAATTGTAATAACAGGAATAATCGTAATGGGACTTCTAAGTTCTTGTCAAGATGCTGCAGATGATTTTTTAACTGTTGAAAATAAATCGTCCTTGGATGAATCGGTTATTTTTTCGACAGCCGATTTGGCTAAATCAGCAATAGATGGAATTAAAATTCCTTTTGGAGAAACGAACTCGTATAGAGGACGTTATTTGCCTTATTACGGATTAAATTCAGATACTGAATGGCTCGCTGCTTCGCAAACGGCAGGAGACAAATCTGATTTATGTGTGTATGACGCAAAACCAATAAATAGTGAAATGAACACTGCAAATAATGTTTGGTCTCAGATGTATTCTGGAATTGAACGAGCAAATTTGTGTATTAGAGGATTGCGCAAATTTGGGAACCCAGCACCAGGAAATCAATTAGGGTATTATTTAGGAACTGCTCTTACTTTGCGAGCAATTTATTATGCAGATTTATTGAAAACTTGGGGAGATGTACCTTTGCGATTAGAACCAATTTCTAATGAAACTTTGTATTTACCTAAAACAAATCGCGATATAATTTACAAACAACTGATAGCAGATTTAGGCGAAGCGGCTACTTTAGTTCCTTGGACAACCGGTAGCGTTGAACAAATAAATAGAGCTTTTGTTAAAGGATTACGTGCTCGTTTAGCCATGGTGGCAAGTGGATACCAACAATATCCTGATGGAGTGAGAAGAAGTAACGACCCAGAACTTTCTGTAGCTAAAATGTATGCTTTAGCATTAAAAGAATCTCGAGAAGTCATTACAAGCGGAAAAACTCGATTAGAATCTTCTTTTGAAACATTATGGAAAAACTACAATAAAGAAATTTTATTAGATGGTGGAGAGTCTTTGTGGGAAATTCCTTTTGCAGAAGGTAGAGGAAGAATGTTGTTTACTTTTGCTGTTAGACACGATGCAATTGACCAATTTCAAGCTAATGGAACAAATAAAGGAGGAGTAGCTGGACCTTTGCCAACCGTTTTTTACGATTATGATCAAGCTGATACTCGAAGAAATATTACTTGTGTGCCTTATAAATATGGAGCAGCAGTTGCAGCATCACCATATCCAATTGCCAAACAAGAATTAACAAAAGATAAATTAGATACATGGTATTTTGGTAAATACCGATACGAATGGATGACACGTCGTGTTATATCAACGAATGATGATGGAATCAATAAAATGTATATGCGTTTTGCGGAAGTTGTACTTATTGCAGCTGAAACAGCTAATGAGCTTGAAGGTCCGGCTGGAGCAGCACCCTATTTGAAAATGATTCGAAATAGAGCATTTTTACCTGCTGATAGAGCTGTAAAAGTAGAAGCTTATGTCAATGCATTAACTTCAAAAGAAGCTATGTTTAATGCTATTGTTGACGAGCATAAATTTGAATTTACAGGTGAAATGGAACGTAAAATGGCACTTATTCGTTGGAATTTATTAAAAGTTAAATTAGATGAAGCAAAAGCAAAAATGACGCGTTTGCAAGATAGAACTGGTGAGTATGCTGATGTGCCTGCCGTTTTGTATTACAAATATCAAACTGATAATGTTACTTTAGATATTTTTGGGTTGAATCGTGGCGAAATTACTCCTCCAGCAGCATATACTTTGAATGTAAGTTGGAATTGGACAGGAACTACAGCTGTTACTAAAGCTGCATCACTTTACAAACCAGGAATTGATCCAAATAACAGACAATTTTGGCCAATTTGGCAGAATTTTTTAGATTCAAGTAATGGACTTTTGAAAAATGATTATGGGTATTAAGAATTGAATAATTTTTTATATTACATAGAAATTTGCCAGTAAATTAGAATATAAGGGATGCTTTAACAATTGTTTTTGTGTCCCTTTCTTAGCAACAACTTGATAAATTAATTAATACAAAAATTTGGAAATTTAAATTTAATTAAAATTGAATTTTAAAAACTAAGAAATTAAAAATGTATTGTAGTTATAATTTCCTAATTGATTTTTCTTTTATTCAAGTTTGTTAATGTTAACCTCCATTTTTTAATATTTCTCCTAATTTAGTCACTTTCAAATACTAAATTAGTATTATTTAATTAAAATCAATCGATATAGTTGCGCAATCGATTACATTGTAAATAAAGCTTTTAACGCACACAAAAAGAACTAATTATGAAAAACAAATAGCCAAAAAAAACTCGAAATTTTTTAAAAAACCTGCAGCTATTAACCAACATTAAAAATTATTTTATGAAAGAAAAAATTTTACTATTTATCACTCTGATGCTTTTTACATCAGTAGTAAAGGGGCAAATTACAAATTCTGTCACCTATGACTTTAGGGATGGAACTATTATTTCGGCTCAACAAAGTACAGATGGTAAGCTTACATTGGCAGGCGCATATGTTTATCACGGGACAGGTTATGGTCTTGATTTAAAAGTGAATCAAGAAATCAACATCGCTGTAGCTGGAAGTTGTACGATTCGATTTCTCGGATCTGCTTATTCTGGACTAAAGATGGTTGGTACGGGAGCAGTTGCAGGAGATTTAGGAACTCAAGTCACCAAAGTAGTTGCTGATAAAGTAGATACTTATGATTTTGTATATTCAGGTCTTGCGGCTACCCTTAACTTCAAAACAGTTGCTGGAACAGGAGGCGATACCTATCTTCCAACGATTCAAGTGATTCCTGCTCAATTAGGAATGGACTTTACAGTTGCAGAAAAAAATATTCCTTATTATTTTGATTTGAGAAATCAAAGCATTGTACCTTCAGGTCCACCGAATAATATTGAGGTGGGCTTATTTAAAATTGAAGCTGGATGTTGTAATGGGCTCAGCCTTAACGGTTCTCAACACGGAATTACTTTTAAAGATGGAAATAAAATTACTCTAAAAGTAGCTGGAAATAGTTATATAAGAGTTGGTGCCGACCAATATTCTGGAGGTTCAATCACTGCATCTAGTACAACAGGAGCTTTTAATATAGTTTCTCAAAGCAATAATACAGGAGCTACTTTTAGTGATGGAAATCCATTGTATGTCGATTTTCTTTATGTTGGTGCAGCAGGAACTGTTGTTCTTGATCATATAGGTGGAGGAACAACCTACTTGCCTTATATCGAAATTTCTCCTAATCCTTACAATGTTTCTTTAAGTACTTATGTTCAAAAATCAGGTACAGTAACCCTGAATGGTGTTACAATTAACTTAGCTTCTGGTGCTACAGCTTCAGATAATGCTACAATTACTTTAAGCAGTGGCATTGTGTTAAGTTCATTAAAAGATACTGGATATATTGCCCTTGATTTAGGGGGAAATATGGCTTCACTTACGCCTTCTGTTTCGGGTGATATTGCATCAGCGGTGATTACAGGCAATAATCTGGTTATAACCTATGCTAACAGCAGTACAGATCCAAAAACATATACCATAAAATTATATGACAATAGTTATTTAAATGGAACCACAAAATATGATTTTAGAGACGGAACAATTATTACAGCAAAACAAAGTACTGATGGTTTACTAACTTTGGGTGGGGATTATTCGCTTCACGGTGCAACTTATGGGCTTAATTTAAAAGCCAATCAGGAAATGAATATAACTGTCGCTGGAACAAGTGCAATAAAGTTTCTAGGTTCACAATATTCTTCATTAAGTATGTTGGGAACGGCTACAGTATCTGGAGATTTAGGTACTCAAGCTGCAAAAGTTACTACGGATTTGACAGACACTTATGATTATGTTTATTCTGGAGCTTCCAAAGCTTTGAATTTTAAAGCCGTTACTCCTGGAACTGATATTTACCTTCCTTCAGTAAGTGTTATACCTGCTCAAATGGGAGCAGCTTATAGCACAGTTGTAAAAAACATCCCTTATTTCTTTGACTTTAGAGACGGAAGTATTATTCCAACAGTCACTCTAGGGAATATTGGAATAACAAAAGGATTGGTTGAAATTGTTCCAGGTGCGAGTAATGCCTATGGTTATAATGGAACTCAACACGGTTCTATTTTGAAAGCAGGAAATCAAATTAAACTACAAGTTTTTGGTAATTCCTATATCAAAGTGGGTGGAAGTATTTATTCTGGTGGAATTATTTCGGTTTCAAGTGCCACAGGAAATTTTGATAAGTCATCGCAATCAGCTACTACTTTAGCCAATTTCGATACGAATAGAACTTCAGTAGATTTTCTTTATGTGGGTACTGCGGGCATTGTAACATTGGATTTTACAGGCACAAACTATGTTCCGTACATAGAAGTTGTTCCGGTAACGACTCCAGTTTCACTAACTCAATGGGTTCAAAAATCAGGAACAATCACCATCAATGGTACCGAAATTGGATTTACCGCTGGAGCTGATTCTAGTTCAAATGCTACTGTTACAGTAAGCACGGGTACGGTTATAAGCGCAACAAACGAAACAGCATCAATACAAATACCTTTAAACGGGAATGCTTTGTCTTCATATACACCAACTTTAACGGGAGATATTGCTTCGGTTTCTGCAAATGGAAATCTATTAACTCTTACTTTTTCCAGTCCTTCATCAAATCCTACAACCTATTCGTTGAATATTGCAGATAATAGCGTAGTGGTTGAAGCTGTTCCGGGACAAACCTATTCCTATAATTTTGCAAATGGCACGGTTCTTCCGCAAACGAGTTACCAAGCATTGCGTTACAACACTTTTTTAACAAGTGATGGAATTCTTAATTTAAAAAGCAATACTACTAATGATGCTTCTAAATTTGGATATCACGATGCAGCACACGGCGCAGTATTCTTCCCTGGAAATTCTATGGACATAATCGTTGCGGGTAATGCTACTGTTACATTTGTTGTTTGTACTTATGGTAGCGGAGTTGACGGTGTTTTTGAGTTTACAGATGCCAATTCAAATGTAATAGGTTCTGTGAATGCTGAAAACATTGGAGGTGCTGATGGTGCTGCAGTGAGTTTTACTTATACTGGACCTAAAGGCGTAATTACCGCAACACTTAAAAGCGCAGGTTTTCCAAATGCTGAATTTTATATTCACGGTATGAATATTGAAAATGCAGCGGAAATTATTGTTTCAAATGGCAAAACTGATGTTTGGGATTTTGGTGCAGTACAATTAGATACCAATTTATACAACAATCAATTAACAGAATCTATTATCAATTCTTGGTATAGTTCATCGATTGTAGTTGGTAGTTCAGCCAATGTTTTACCACCATTTACTGCTGGTGTATTGAGTTGGGTTGGAGGTTCAAATGATAGATTGAGAACCACCAATACTAATCTTACCCGTTATGACCAAAATATTGCAGGAGCTGTTGGTTATACAGGTAGAGTTTATGTTAATGCCGCTGCTGCTTCAGGAAGATATATGAGTTTAACCTTAAGTGCTGACGATGAAGTTACAGTATTTTCTAGTACAGATGCGGGCGGAATCATCAATTTTCAATATGTTCCAAATCCAGCTTCGCAGACGAATCAGGTTACTGTTCCAGTTGGCTTAACAGAACTTCACTTTGTAGCTAAAGAAGCAGGATCCTATCATATATTTGACACACAAGGTAAACCAAGTTATTATAGAATTTTGAGAAAAGATGCTGTCTATAAAGCGTTAACAGGAAATGTAGATGTTTCATTAGCTTCTGGAATACCAAGTGGTTACACAATTGTTTTTACAAACCAAGCAGGTAAAACTTGGTCGTCAGCAGTTTCAAGTGGCACCTACAATGTAAGCCTTCCTCAGGGATATACTTATGCATTAAGTTTAGCTGGGGCAAATGGATATGTTATCAGCAACGGAACTTCTCTTGATGTAACAAATACTACAACTACTTATGACATTGCAATTCAAGCAGTTGAATTGTACACAGTATCGGGTAATGTTACGGGTTTAGGTTCAGGAATTTCAAACCTTGCTTTAACCTATACTCCTGATCCGTCTGCCAATAAAATATATGTACCCAACCCAGTTATAAACTCGGGCGCATCAACATATACTGTACAATTAGAACCTAATGTAGAGTACACTATTTCTGGTCAAGGTGTTAACGATTATGAAATTCTTTCAAATAAAATTACAATCGGAACTGCCAATGTTAATGCCGATGTTGCCTTTACTGCAAAACCAGTGTATAATGTAACCATTAATACAACAGGATTGGATGCAACTCAATTGTCAAAATTAGCATTGACTTTTACTAATTTGAATGAAGCAGGTTATGTTTATAATTTCAGTTCCGTATCAGGGATTGCTTTACGAAATGGTGTTTACACTGTTGCTTATAGCGGATTAGACGAATACCCAGTCGAAATAGGCTTGATTTCTAATCTAAATGTGAATGGAGCAGCTACTTCAAAAAACTTTGATTTTAAACCAGTTACGAATTGGTCGTTTGATGACAAAGTGATTGCAAATGGAACTCCAGCCTACAAAGGAATGCTCTTTACAGGTACAGTTGCCAATGAAATTGCCAAAGGCCATTTAACAACTAAAGCTGGAGCAACAATCAAAGTACCAGTAAATGTTGGAGATAAAGTGGCTATTACGTATTACTATACTGCCGATTTCTCTATCGAAGGAGGAGCAGCAATTACAACAACTACCAATAGCACAAGTACTTATGAAAATGTTGAATATTCCTATTTAGGTTCTGTTCCAGGATTTGTAACTATTACCGTTGGAGCAAGTGCAGCGACTACTTATTTTACAAACATCGCTGTCGGAGGAAGCAACGCTTATCAATCAGTAATTACTGTTGGTGTTGATAAAGATTACCAAACTATAAATGCAGCACTTAATGCTGTTTCCAAAATGACTCGAACCAATACTGAACGAGTAACTATTATGATTGATCCTGGTAATTACGAAGAAATGTTAGATATAACTCAAGCTAATGTTACTTTGAAAAATGCAGCGGCTACACCAAATATTGACTTGTTGAATAAAGGTGTCGATATCAAAGACGGTGCAGTTCGAATTACATCCTATTACGGACACGGCTACAACTACTACAGTATGAAAAACAACCAGAAATGGGATGCTGATGTTTTAAGAGTAAACAAAGAAAATGGGTATTTAACCTATGAAAACAAAGGGTCTGGAACTACAAATGGTTCTTATTGGAACGCTACGGTTGTGGTTTATGCCAATGGTTTTCAAGCAGATGACATTATTTTTGAAAACTCTTACAATCAGTATATTTCGAAAAAAGAATCTGAGGATGTTGTGGTAATGTGGACTTCGGGAAGCAAGGGTTTAAGACCTACAACTATCGGAAGTACTGCGGTTCAAGACAGAAATTTTGTAGAAAGAGCAGCAGCAATTTCAATTGTCAACAATGTGGACAAAGTAATTTTGAATAAATGTAGAGTAATAGGACGTCAGGATTCTTTCTTTGGAGGTTCAAATTCCAGAGTTGTGGTTTATAAAGGAGTAATGATGGGAGCTGTTGATTATATTTTTGGTGGAATGAATGCTGTTTTTTACCAAACAGATTTAGCGATGAACACCAGTGATAATGCTTCTGACCAATCCTATCTTACAGCTGCTCAACAAGCATCAGGAAGAGGATATTTAATGTATGAATGTAATGTTACTACAGCCATTCCAGGTACTGAAACGGCATCATTATACCGTTCTAAACCAGGTTATTTTGGTCGTCCTTGGGAAGCAACAACCAGTGAAGTTGTTTTTTACAACACCACAATCGAAACTTCAAATTTCCCTGGATTTGTAGATCAATCCTTGATAACACCTCTTGGATGGCAAAACACCTTGGGTGGAACATCTGCTAAAATGTACGAATATGGTTCAATCGAAAATTCAGGTGCAAATAATTCAGCAAGTCGCGCTAGTTGGGCTACTTTATTATCGACACCAACCTTGACTGATGGAACTCCGATTACTACCTTCGAATTTACAAAAGGTTCAGATGGCTGGGATCCAATTCCACAGTTAATTACTGATGATACACTCGGAATCAAACCCTATCAAGCAAATTCCTCTGTAAATGTTTTTGCTTACAAAAACAACATTGTGGTTTCTAACGTAAAATCAAATACCAAAGTTTACGTTTATGGGCTAAATGGTTCGTTGGTAAAATCATTTGAAACGAATTCAGATGCCAATTTCAATTTTAATACTGGCGTTTGGATTGTGGTTGTTAAAGCAGCCGATGGACAAAAAACAGTCAAACTGATGACTTATTAGTCAAAATTCTTGTTTAATATGAAAGCCCTAATATTTTTATTAGGGTTTTTTTTATCCTTTTTTTTTCTTGAATTGGGAGATTTTTAAACCAAAAAATATCCGCAGAAATATAGAAAGTCATAAATGGCATAATTGCTCTTTTATAATGAAGAAGATGGCAAATGTCATAGTCTTTTTTTTATCAGCAATAGATTGTTAAACAATGGATTGATTTAGAATTATCAAAAAAAATCATAAATTATTTTTTATTTTAAAAATAAATAGTACATTTATGCAATCGATTACAAATTATAAATTAACAACTAAAAAATTTTATTATGAAAAAAAAATTACTTCTTTTAATTCTTCCTATGCTGTTTTCGGCATTATCTGTTAATGCACAAACAAAAGTTTGGGATTTTGGTAATGATATTGTTACTTGGCCTTTATCTGCCGGTATTGGATATGATGAAATTGTAAAAGATCAGTTAGGTTTGTTTCCTATTCCCACTAATACAAATTTTGGTGCAGTTACTGCAAGTGGAGCAACATTTACTGACGGTTTTACAGCAGTAAATCGTTTTCAGTTGAATGGTGGTGGCGGTGGAACTGCTGGTAATTTATTGCCAACACAACGTTATATTTATTTCAATGTTGATGGAGCCTGTACTGTAAAAGTATGGTTCAAAACAGGTTCTAATGGTACTGCTCGTAAAGTGATGTGTACGAATGGTGTTGAACTTCTTGGTTCTGGTACTTCAATTGGTGGCGCTACTCCAGTAGATTTAGTTATTTTCACTGCTAATATATCTACAGCTCAAGCAGCTGTTGGGAAAATTTATATCTACGGTGATACAGCTTCAAGTAACCTTTATAAAGTTGAAGTAACAGGAGCAAATGTTGTAACTCCTGCACTTGCAACTAAAGTTTTCCAAAAAGAATTGGATATTACTGTTTATGCAAAAAACAACAAAATTTTCTTGTCAAACTTAAAATCAAGAACACAAATAAATGTTTACAACCTGTTGGGTGCATTAGTAAAAACAACTCAAGCAGAAGCTGATACAAGTTTGGATATCAATAGAGGTATTTATTTAGTAAATGCAAAATCAGCTGACGGAGAAAAGTCAGTAAAAGTTATAGTACAATAATAATAGATTAATTTATAATGCTAAAAAGGGTATTCAGAAATGAGTATCCTTTTTTTTTGACCATACTCTGAAATTAAGTGCAACTTGTCATTTCGACCAAAGGGAGAAATCATATAGCGAAAGCAATTATTGTGATCACCAAATGTGATTTCTCCTTCGTCGAAATGACAAAAGAAATGGGAATAGTTAATTTACAAACAAAAAGGTGAAAGAATAAATTCTCCCACCTTTTTAAAAATAAAATAAAATTGACGTAGATTATACTGCTCCAATTGTCGCGTCGGAAGCGTCTCAAGATACGATAGCAAATTAAATGACACGCTTACAACGTGACAAATAACAAGAATTAAACGTACCAGAAACAACTACAAACAAAAAAGGTGAAAGAATAAATTTTCCCACCTTTTTTTAATAAAACCTAAACAATAACAAAAATATTATAATGAAACTCCTCTTTTCCAAGGAATAAAATCATTCTGGTTCAAAATTGCCGCTTTGGTTTTGATATCGCCACTCGCCACATTGATAATAAATTCAAGCATTTCGTCGGCCATTTCTTCAATTGTTTTTTCACCTGTGATAATTCCACCCGTATCAATATCAATTATATCCGACATTTTTTCGGCCAATGGTGTGTTTGAAGAAACTTTTACAACGGGCGCAATTGGGTTTCCTGTTGGAGTTCCTAAACCGGTGGTAAACAAAACCATATTGGCTCCTGAACCCACCATTGCCGTAGTACATTCTACATCATTTCCTGGAGTACATAATAAGGTAAATCCTGGTTCATTGATGTATTCTCCATAATCAAAAACGCCTACGATTGGTGAAGTTCCTCCTTTTTTGGCAGCACCTGCTGATTTCATAGCATCGGTAATCAAACCGTCTTTGATGTTACCTGGCGATGGATTCATATCAAATCCAGAACCTGCATCAACCACCGTTTTTTCGTACCATTGCATTAATTCTAAGAAACGCTTTCCGTCATTGTCATCCACACAGCGGTTTACTAATTCTTGTTCAACACCACATAATTCAGGGAATTCCGAAAGAATTGTTGTTCCACCCAAAGCAACAAGTTTATCAGATAAAACACCTAATGTTGGGTTTGCCGAAATTCCTGAGAATCCATCAGAACCACCACATTCGAGTCCAATTCTTAATTTGGATAAAGGGGATGGAGTTCTTTCTAGTTTATTCGCTTCTTTTATAGCGGCAAAAGTATCTTTTACAACGCTATTCAACATTGCCTCAATAGTTCCAATAGATTGTTGATCGTAAATCAATACGGGTTTTTTGCTATTTGGATTGATGGCATCCATCGCATCTTTGAAAATTTGAATTTGTAAATTTTGGCAACCCAAACTCAAAACAGTTGCTCCAGCCACATTTGGATTGTTGACATATCCAGCCAAAAGTTTTGCCAAACTGTGAGAATCTTGACGAATTCCACCGCAACCCCCTTGATGAGTGATGAATTTTACTTCAATATTTTTGAATAAATTATCTTCTGCTGATTTTTCAGCAGCTTCCGCAGCACCATTTTCTGAACTTATAAGAGAACGAAGCAATAATTGATAATCGTTTTCTTTGGGTTTCATCAATTCTTTTTCGAAAATGTCTTTCAAGATTTCGATATTTCTATTTTCGCAAAAAACCAATGGAAAAAACAACCAAACATTCTCGGTTCCGACCTGTCCGTCTTCGCGCTGATATCCTTGAAAAGTTCTGTTTTTCCATTTATCGACATTAGGAACAGTCCAACCAATAGTTTCGGTTTTGGCGGTTACTTTAGCGCTTTCGTGTTTAACATTTGCTGTCGAAAGTAATCCTCCTTTTTCAATTCGAGCACTCGCTTTTCCAACTAAAACACCATACATAATAATTTTTTGTCCCACTTCAAATGGATGTAAGGCAATTTTATGCTTCATTTTTACATCCGATTCGATTGAAATTACTTCTCCTTCAAATTCGATAACTTCGCCAGCAACAAGGTTTACCAAGGCTACTGCAACATTATCCGAAGGATTTACTTTTATTAATTTCTTTTGCATAATAGTAATTATTAAGAGTGGATTTCTTTGAAAGATTTTTTAAAATTATAAAAACCTTCTTCAATACCATTGGTTTCAATTGCGCTCAAAGCTACTACTAAGGCTTCCGATAATCCTTCAACGTTTGTTAAATCTTCACCCCAAAATTCAGTATTTGCTAAAATTTCAGTTACAACTAAGTCTAAAGATCCTAATTGCCAAGCCTTTTTAAAGGCTTCGACTATTTCTGGAGAATCTTTTACCGGTAAAACCTCGTTATTCCAAATTCCTTTGTAGAATTGGATCAAACACGCTAATGAAAAAGTTAAATGAGTCGGTAAATTTTTATTCGCATTATAATATTGCAATAAACTAGGTAAAACTCTCACTTTGAATTTTGAGATAGAATTTAAAGCAATATCTGCAAGAGCATGTTTGATAAATGGATTTTTGAATCGATCCATTACTTCTTCGGTATAAGCAAGGATTTCATTTTTGTCCATAGCAAGGGTTTCACTAATTTCTCCAATAACGCTGTTTACAAATTTTCCAGTAAAACTTCCGTTAACGGTTTCCATTACTAATTTATTACCATGCAAAAGAGAAAAAGGAACCATTGCAGTATGTGCTCCGTTCAAAATACGAACTTTTATCATTTTGAAAGGACGAATATCATCAACAATCTTCACATTCAAATTCGTTTTATGAAAAGGTAGCTTTTCTTTTAAAGCATCGCCACCTTCAATAGCCCAAAGGAAAAAGGGTTCAGCAGCTACAATTAAATTGTCTTGATAGGCTAATTTGTTGTTGTATTCTTCAATTTCAGCTCTTGGATATCCGGGAACAATTCGGTCCACCAAAGTACTGTGATACGTACAAGCGTCGGATGCCCAAGTTTTAAAAGCCTCTTCTAATTGCCATAAATCACAATATTGCAAAATATATTTTTTAAGTGTTTCTGAGTTATAATCAATCAATTCACAAGGAATGATTGTCAATCCTTTAGCAGCATCTCCGTTGAAATGTTTGAATCTTTCGTATAATAAAACTGTCAATTTTGCAGGAAAAGCAACTGGTGGTTGCATGTCTGGAGTATCTGTTTCGATAAATTCAATTCCAGCTTCAGTAGTATTGGAAACAATAAATTGAAGTTCCTGTTCTTTGGCTAACGCAAGATAATCTGCAAAATTAGTATACGGATTTATCGCTTTTACAATATTAGAAATTAACTCGATGTCTTGTATCTTCTCACCTTTTTTGATTCCATTCATAAACAAAGTGTAAAGTCCGTCTTGATCGTTAATCATGTTGATCATACCTTCTTTCAATGGTTGAACAATTGCAATTCCTGCATTGAAATTGACTTCTTTATTTAGTCTTTGAAAAGCATAATCTACAAAGGCTCTCAAAAAATTTCCTTCACCAAATTGAACCACCTTTATGGGCTGTAATTTTTCTAAACCTGTATTTATTCTATTTAATTTTTTCATTTTTTTTTAAATTTTGAAGTATTCTTTGGCATTGTTATAACTAATATCCGAAACCATTTTACCAATCCATTCCATATCATTGGGTAATTCGCCCCTTTTAATTTCATCCCCTAAAAGATTACAAAGAATGCGTCTGAAATATTCGTGTCTTGGGAATGATAAAAAACTTCTTGAGTCAGTCAACATTCCAACAAAACAGCTAATCAATCCCATATTAGAAAGTGCGTTGAGTTGTTTTGTCATTCCGTCTTTTTGATCTAAAAACCACCAACCTGAACCAAACTGTACTTTTCCTTTCACGCTTCCGTCGTTGAAATTGCCAATCATAGTCGCCATAACCTCATTATCGGCTGGATTTAGATTGTAAATAATTGTTTTCGCCAATTTATCTTTACTATCCAATGCATTCAAGAAAGCAGATAATTTTTGTGCTTGTGGAAAATCACTAATAGAATCCCAGCCTGTATCGGGACCTAAAATTCTATGCATACGAGCATTATTATTCCTTAAAGCTCCCAAATGCAGTTGTTGCACCCATCCAAACTCGTGATAGGTTTCGAATAAAAAGAATAAAACGGCACTTTGAAATTTCAAGGTTTCTTCATTGCTTAATTCTGCATTTTCTCTTTTCTTTTTGAAAATACTATTGATTTCGTTTTCAGTATAGTTTTCGAAATAAACTTGGTCTAAACCGTGGTCACATATTTTGCAACCGTTTTTGTCAAAATAGTCAATTCTATTTCTTAAAGCCGAACATAAATCAGCATAAGTATCAATTGAAATTCCTGCTGCTAGACCCAATGTATCAACATAGTCGTTGTATCCATCATTAGAAATCAGGATGGCTTTATCAGGTCTGAAGGCAGTTCCCACTTTTATTTCGAAGTCACTTTTAGCGATTTTTTGATGAAATTCTAAAGTGTCCGTTGGATCTTCGGTAGTACAAACGTAGGCAGCATTTATTTTGCGAAGCAAGTTTCGAGTGCTGTATTCAGGAGAATTTATTTTGGCGGAAGCTTCTTCATAAATTCTATCAGCTGATTTTTCGTTTAATAAACCAGTAATATCAAAATAGCGAGCTAATTCTAAATGCGTCCAATGGTACAAAGGATTACGCATGGTATAGGGAACTGTTTTTCCCCAATTCAAGAATTTATCTTTATCAGAACCGTTTCCTGTAATAAATTGTTCGTTGATTCCCAAAGTTCGCATCGCGCGCCATTTGTAGTGATCACCGTTGATCCAAACTTGGGTAACATTGTCAAAAATTTTATCTTCGGCGATAGCTTGCGGAGATAAATGATTGTGATAATCGATAATTGGCTGATTTTTAGAATAATTATGATACAATTCTTCAGCAAATTTATTTTCTAATAAAAAGTTATCGTGTATAAATGTTGTGCTCATTATAAATCTCTTAAATATTGTTATTCATTCGATGGTTTACCAATTGTGGCAAGAATTCCTCCATCTACATAAAGAATGTGACCGTTTACAAAATCACTTGCTTTGGATGACAAAAAAACCGCAGCGCCTTGCAAATCTTCAGGTTCTCCCCATCGAGCAGCAGGTGTTCTGCTAATGATGAACTCATTAAAAGGATGTCCGTCAACTCTTATTGGAGCCGTTTGGCTTGTTGCAAAATAGCCAGGTCCAATTCCGTTAGTTTGAATGTTGAATTTAGCCCATTCGGTAGCCATATTTTTGGTAAGCATTTTTAGTCCTCCTTTGGCAGCAGCATAAGCACTTACAGAATCTCTTCCTAGCTCGCTCATCATCGAACAAATATTGATGATTTTCCCCCCATTTCCGCGGCCTATCATTCCTTTAGCAACGGCTTTTGACATAATAAATGGACTAATTAAATCGACATTGATTACTTCGGCAAAGTCGCTAACTTCCATCTCAATAATAGGAGTTCGTTTGATTATTCCTGCATTATTGATTAATATATCGATAGGACCAACTTCGGCTTCAATTTTTTTTATGTTCTCGATAACTGCAACTTCATCTGTTACATCAAATATATAACCGTAGGCTTCAATTCCAACCGATTTGTATTCGGCAACAGCATTGTCTACTGTTTCTCGCGAGCTGCGATCATTAATAACAATTTTAGCTCCTGCGTGACCAAGCCCTTTAGCCATAGCCATCCCAAGCCCGTGAACAGCTCCAGTTACAAGTGCAGTTTTTCCAGTTAAATCGAATAAGTTTATTGACATTTTTTTATTTTATTTTATTTTAAATCGGTTATTTTAAAAACATCAATAGTTTCTAGTTTAATGGCGTTGATATACAGCTGAACTGCAATATACTTATCGTGATGAAATGAGTAAATGTAATTTTCCCTTCTTTCATTGGATTATCAATCAAGGATTCCTCTCTTAATTGTTATGGATTATATTGTTTTACTGCTTGTGGACTGAAAGCATATCTAGAGCTATGATTTGTCATAACAAAAAACGTTTGATGTAATCGATTACACAAAATTAAGTTTTATTTTTTCAATTCCAATTTTTTAACGAGTTTTTTTTCTCTCTACTTCATTTTTTTGTAATAATAATTGATTTACAAACCATAATAGAGACTTTAAGACAGCTAAAATTAGCTTACCTTTTTTGCGACTAGTTTGAAATAGGGCAGAAGATGACATTAAAATGATTTAAAAAAATCTTTCAATGGATTTTAACTCTTTAGAAGTGATTATTAGTAAATAAATTTATTTTATTTACATCAAAAGAAATCAAACCATTCTATTATCAATATTTGAATAAGTGCTGTAAGCTAAAATCTTTTTTTTCTTTCAATTTATTCAAGATTTTCAAAAAGGCAATAGCTGTAATATAGGCATCTCCCATTGCTGTATGTCGGTCCTTTTTTGAAATGTCGAATTTATCGGCAAGGTCATCTAAAGTATAACTCTCCTTGTGGACAAGAAGCGGAGAATAGAGTAAGGTTTTTTTGTAAAGATGCGCAGTGTCCAAGGTTTTGTTTTTTAATTTTGGCAAACCATTTCGTTCCAAAGCTTTATTAATCATTGAGACGTCAAAAAAGGTATGATGAGCCACAATAATTGAATCGCCTAAAAAATCAATAAATTGTTGTAAACCCTCTATTTCGTTGGGACGATTCAATACAGATGCTCTTAAAATTCCGTGTATTTGGGCCGTTGCTTTGTTGTAATGTTCTTGCTGAATATAAACCTCCAAACTTTCCTGAATAGGAATCCTATAATTTTGCAAAACGATGGCTCCAATGCATAATATTCGGTCATTTTCATAATCAAAACCAGTAGTTTCAGTATCCAAAACTACAAAACGTGTAGAATCTATATCTCCTTGTATTTCATCGTCTAATGAAGTATCAGACTTGCCCAAGAGTTCTAATAGGAAGGTTTTTATTTTAGTAAAGAAGTTCATTATAAAATGTTTGAAGCATTAAACCGAATTCGGATGATTTCCTGTAATTCTTTGATGGTTTTAAACGTACTTTTTAGCTTTATTTTTTCGGATTTTGACAAGGTTTCTAAGGAAATGTATTGTCCAGAGTCTTTGTGTAAAAGACCTTGTTTGGTTCGGAATTTTAGTAAGGCCTTGTACGAATAAGCGCAAGCCAAATACAACTCACTGTTGTAAGGTTCTAATTCTGCCAATTTTTCAAAACGTTCAGCAGTATTGCTAATGGATTTAACCGAGTGGGAGAGAATCAAAACTCTAGCTGCATCGGCAAGTGGCATTAATGCTCGGTTTTTGATATTAAAAAAATCTTTGTGAGCACCATCTTGTTCTAATAAAAATTCTCTAAAAAATCCTGTTGGTGATGGGCTTTGTAACGCACCGCTAACTAAATGTATATAAAATGTTGGATTGGCTTTTACATCTTCAAAAATAAAATCCGACAAATTATTGACTAAATCATTATCTCCATAAGATAAACTATAATCAAAAAATATGAACGATAATAGTACTTCATTTTTTCCAGTATTGGTAATCCAATGGTGAACTTTATTTTTACATTCACTAAGACTTAAACACCAATTTGGATTTGATGCCATCATTTCGGCAGGGCAATATTCATAACCAATTTCAAAAAGACCTTTATTGATTCGAGTTGCCAAGGCTAAAAAATATTTTTTAGTTGATGCTTCGAATTCTTCAGGAACATCTTCATAAATTAATGCATTGTCTTGGTCAGTTTGTAATAATTGTTCACTTCTTCCTTGACTTCCCATTGCCAACCACGAAAATTTAACTGGTGGCGGTGAATCCATTTTTTTTAACACTATTCCAATTACTTGTTTCGTACACGCATCATTCAGTTCTGAAATTATTTTAGAAGTTAGCGTCATCGGGATATTTTGATCCAAATAACCTTGTAATAAATGCAAAATACCAGCTCTAATAAGTTTGATTTTCTTGAATTTCTTAGCCCTTTTTATGGCTCTTAACAAAACTGCTGGATTGTTACCAATAGATACCATGACGTCGTGCTTGGACAACATTCCAACGGCTTTCGAATTTGTTGTTCCATCAATAGTAATGCATAAATGACTGATATCGCTTTTCATCATAGCCATTTGGGCTTGAGTTACTGTCATTTTTGTGGGATAAGTAATCACTGGCGAAGTCATTATTTCCGATGCTGGAGTTGTGATTGGGAATGCTCCTGTTACGATTTTGTTTCTTAAATCTTTGTCAGTAATAATTCCAATTGGAAGTGAATTTTCGACAACTAGAATGGCTCCCACATTTTTATTAAGCATAATTTCAGCCACTTCTTTTGCTGTAGTTGAAGAGAAACAGCTTATTATTTTTTTTGAATATTTTACTTCTTGCAAATCCAAGAGTTTGGTGTCAGCTTCAAGAGATTCATCACCATATAATTTGCCACGATGACTTTTAGAAAATGGGTTTAATGTATTGGATGCAAAACTTTCTATTAAAAAATTTCCAACAGATTTGTTTTCAAGAGCATAAGGTCTGAAAACACTAATAGGAATAGCATAAAGTATGGTTTCTTCATAGGTTCGGGCTTCCATTTTGTAGTTTTCATTGGCTATAAGCGGCCTCAATCCAAAAATATCACCTTCATCACACATATCCAAAATATCGTTTTCATGCTCTGCTCTTAGCGCTACTGCTCCTTTGTGAACCACATAAAAACTATCGTGTGTATCTTCGTTTATTGCAAAAACAACACTGTCTTTTTCTTTATAAATAATTGTTATTTGTTCTGAAATGATTTCTAAGTCTTTTTGTTTTAAAAAACTAAAAGGAGGGAAGTTTTTTAAAAAGTCGGCAACTCTTTGTGAGATTGTATTTTTCATAATGCTAATTTACAATAACTTAATTGTATAATTTAGAATAAAAAAAGCCCCGAAAGGAGCTTTGATTTAATTATTTTATTTCTTTTTCTTATCGACTTTCATATTCAAAAACTCTACAAATAGCGAGAAGGAAATCGCAAAATACAAATACCCTTTTTGCACAGGTGTAACGTGTCCGCCAAAGATTAAGGCATTCGATAAATGAGCACTTTCAGTAATTAACATAAATCCAATAAGAATTAAAAACGATAATCCCAGAATTTGAATCGAAGGGTGATTGTTGACAAAAGTCCCAACCGGAACCGCAAATTGCATCATAATCAACACAGAAATAATTACAGCAGTAACCATAATATAAAGTGCACCTTCTACACCGTTAGTCATACCAACCGCCGTTAGAATACTATCGAATGAAAACACTAAATCAATCATAATAATTTGCAATAGTACACCTTGAAAAGATTTGGAAGCCGCCTTACCAATTTGTTTTTCTTCTTCTCCTTTTTCATCCACTTTTTCGTGAATTTCCTTCGTGCTTTTATAAATCAGGAATAATCCACCTAATAATAGGATAAGACTTTGACCAGTCACTCCGGCTGAAAACCAACTGAAATCAATATAAAACCAAGGCTTTTTCATTTGAATCAAAAAACTGATACCAAATAATAATGCAATTCGCATAAACATAGCCAAGAACATACCAATTTTTGTTGCACTTTTTCTTTTTTCTGGAGGCAATTTTCCAGTAACAATCGATATGAAAATAATATTGTCTATTCCAAGAATAATTTCCAGAAAGGTCAATGTTAATAAGGCAATCCAAGCATCAGGATTTAAAAATACTTCCATTTTATTTTAGTTATGAGTTATAAAGGATGAGCAATTTGAAATCTGTAATCTGAAATCTCGCATTTTCAATCTTCCAACTTTTCAACAGTTCCACGTTGTTTTTGGTCACTTCCCACAATTCCGAATTCAAAGATATAGGAATTCTTAGTTGTAGTCAAAATTTTCATCGAAATTGCTTTTTCTTCCGCCATATTCTTTGGGTGAATTTTTTGCAGGATGTATTCACAATCACTCACCCATCGAATGCTCGAAGTGTCGGTTTTGCCCTCAAAAGTCTCAATTTCGATGCTGTCATTGCGTTCAAAAATGGTGGTTTTTTTGACACCATCTACTTCATATTCAAACTTGAATTTCCCGGTTTTGAAATCCTTGCAATTGCGTTCCACATTGTAACACGATACTAATAGCAGTAGTGGGAGGAGGAAGATTATTTTTTTCATTTGTTGATTTTATAAAACCTCATAATCTTTTAAAGACTAGGTTTGTTATTTTAATTTATTCAACTCATCATCGGTAAAATGCTGTATGCTTTTTTCTTTGGAAAATTTTTCTGAGTTGTAATTATTCGATTTGTTTTTTGGAATTGATAAACTGGTCCATTCGCTATTTTTTAATATTTTGGCATAAAAAACAATTTGACCTATATGATACGGATAATGTGCCAATTGGCGATTTATAGCTTCAATCACGCTATGACCTTCATTTCTAATATAGATAATTTCTGAAAGTTGTTCGGCTTGTAATACATTCAATGCTTCAAAAAAACAATCCCATCCTAGGTTCCAAACATTGAATAATTCATCTTTGGTTTTTATAGTGTCCACAAATTCATCATCCCGATTTCGCCATTTTTTCTCGCCATCCGAAGTTAGGAAATCAGTCCAACGCGAAAGCATATTTCCCGAAAGATGTTTCACAATTGTTGCAATACTGTTAGTGTCATCGTTTATTGAAACAAAAAGTTGCTCGGGCTCAAGCTGGTTGATAGCTTTTTCGCCTAATGTTTTATAATAAAGAAATTGCTTTTTTACACTTTCCAAATAGGAATTAGTTGCTTCCATTTCACTCAATTTTAATATCATATTTATCCAAAAGCCCCACAATTCCCTGTGTCGAAAATTGGGCTTTTCGCATCGGATTGAATTCGGGATCAATTTTATAATTGTAAGCCGTTCTAAAATCGACTCCTGCTAATTGTGTATCATTGAAAATGGCGTTGTCCAAATTACAATTATCGAAAGCCGAATTCGTGAGATTCGTTCCAATAAAAGAAACTTCTTTCATAGAACAAGAATCGAATTTTGTTTTCGGCATTTTCTTGTTGGCAAAAGACGAATAATCCAAGACACAATCCAGAAAACTGACATTAAACAAGAAATCGGCACAGGAATTAAATTGAATCCCCATTAATTTACAAGTTTTGAAATGTACCGTTTTTAAGCTAGTTCCGTCTAACAGCATCATCGATAAATTGCAATCGATGAACTCGCAATCCATAAAAATGTTGTTGCAGAAATTGCTGTTCGAAAAATCGCAGTTTCTAAAAACGCACTCTTCAAACTCCCGATTGTTGACTTTTTTGTCAATAAAAGAGACTTTTTCGAAGGTTTTATGAATGTGTATCAGGTTTTCCATTAGTCGTTGAATAAACTTCGCATCATTGTTTTTAGGCCTAAAAGCATTAAATAAACTGCTCCTAAACAAATCATAATTCCTATCACCAAAACTAAATAATGCCAAACATTTTGTTTGTTCATAAACGCATTGTAAATCAGCGATGGCCCAATAAAAAGCAAAGGCAAAGCCCAAGCTAAATATTTGATGGATTTGGATAAAAGTTCTTTATTTGTTGCCATTTAGGGTTCCTTTTTTTGGAATTTAAGACTGAAAATTATCCACTGCTTTTCGAACGCTTCCGTATTTTGCCAATAATTCAGATGCTTTTTCGTAAGAAACAGGAATTTCTCCCATAATCATTTTCACGCCGCGATCTATAAGTTTACTGTTGCTCAATTGCATATCGACCATTTTGTTGCCTTTCACTTTCCCCAGTTGAATCATTGTGGCTGTCGAAATCATATTGAGTACTAATTTTTGTGCGGTTCCAGCTTTCATTCTGGAACTTCCAGTAACAAATTCTGGACCAACAACAACATCTACAGGGAATTTTGCTGTTAGCGAAATTGGACTTCCTGCGTTACAAGAAATACTTCCTGTGATAATATTGTTCTCGTTACAGGCTTGCAAACCACCAATTACATAAGGCGTGGTTCCCGAAGCGGCGATTCCAATCACGACATCATTTTCGTTGATATTATGTTCTTGTAAGTCAATCCAAGCTTGGTTTTCATCATCTTCGGCATTTTCTACGGCACGTCGAATGGCTTTGTCGCCACCAGCAATGATTCCGTTGACTAAATCGAAAGGAACGCCAAATGTTGGTGGACATTCCGAAGCATCCACAACGCCCAAACGCCCTGAGGTTCCTGCACCAATGTAGAATAATCGTCCACCCAATTTCATTTTAGCAACTATTTCAGCGACCAAAATTTCGATTTGAGGCAAGGCTTTTTCGACAGCAAGAGGTACGGTTTTGTCTTCTCGATTGATATTGGACAGTAATTCCTGAACCGACATTTTTTCTAAATGTTCGTATTTCGAGGATTGTTCAGTGGTTTTGGTAAAGGTCATTTAAATGTATGTTTTTTGTAAGGACAACTCGCGAGTTATTTATAAAATTATGTGTTTTTTTTTGCGTGAGGGATAGCAGCGGAAATCCCACGCTTTTTTGCGTGGATTGTAGCGTATAGCCCGACCCTTGCGGTCACGCGCAAATTTATATAAAATACGCCAAAATAACTCCAACAATAATCATCGAAACTTTCGCAACATTAAACTTATGTCCTTCGCTACTTTCGAAAATAATGGTAGACGAAATATGGAATAATATCCCGATTACGACGGCGGTTATTTCGGTGTAATAATCATTTAGTATTGGCAAATAGTCTGAAATAATGGTTCCTAACGGAGTCATAATGGCGAAAGTTAGCATAAAGGCAAAAATGGCTTTTTTATTCAAACTTGAATTGACAAAAAATACCGTCAAGATAATGGCTATAGGCAAATGATGAATGGCAATTCCCAAGGCTAAATTGTGGTGATGGCTTACAGGAAATCCTTCTAAAAAAGCGTGAATACAAAGGCTGATAAAAAGCAACCACGGAATATGAGCCATTGTTTCGTGACCGTGAACGTGACCGTGTTCGGCACCTTTGGAGAAAAATTCTAAGATGATTTGGAATAAAATTCCCGCCATAATAAAAAGCCCAACATTTTGATTTTGACTTTCATATACTTCTGGTAACAAATGAATCACAGTTAAAGAAAGTAGGAAAGAACCGCTAAAGGCTAGCAATAATTTAAGGTTAGTTTTGCTTTTTGGTTTCAAAAACAAAGCAATACTATAACCAAGAAGGACAGAAAATAAGGGTAAAAGGTAGTTCATTTTTTGTTTAAAGTTGTTTAACTTTTTAATAGATTATTTGATTAATCGTTTAATTGGTTAGCGGCTTAGTCGTTGAGTTAATCGATGTATCAATTAAACTTTTTCTATCCGATTAATCTACTTATTTGAATATCATAATTAATCGTTCGCTATCGGTTTTGTGGAATTTTTTCAGTTTATAATCTCCAAAAATATCCAAAAGAAAAATCCCCGCTTCTTCCATCATTTCCTCAAAATCTTGGAGTGTTAATGCTTTTACTTTTTCGGTGAAATGAAATTTTTCGCCTTGGTCTTCAAAGTCAATTTCTTTGTAAATATGACCGTCACTCAAATATCGTTTGATGTGAAATTCAATTCCATCTACAGTTTTTACTTCTTCGGGAACTAAATTACCAATGACTTGATTTACATTCATAAAATCGATTACGGCAAAACCGTGTTCTGTCAAACTATCTTTCATCGCCTTTAAAGTGGTCAGATTGTCTTCATCATTTTCGAAATAACCAAAACTAGTAAACAAATTGAAAATAGCGTCAAACTTATCTCCGAAAGTTTCGCGCATATCGTGAACCTCAAAATGAAGGGTTTCGTTTTTGTTTTTATTGGCTTCGGCAATACTGTTTTCAGACAAATCGGCACCCACAACTTCATAACCCAATTGGTTCAGATAAATGGAATGACGTCCTTTTCCACAAGCCAAATCCAGTACTTTTGCTTTTTCCGGAAGGTTGAGGTAGTGCGTCAAATTGTCCATAAAAATCTGGGCTTCTCTATAAATTTCGTTCTTTATAAAGAATGTGATAATACGGAGTG
>Ga0209717_1000137_pt1 | contig 90197 bp, 67 predicted proteins | sample AD_UKC048_MetaG_FD_184418 | JGI IMG/M metagenome (GOLD analysis project Ga0209717, IMG submission 184418) | Active sludge microbial communities of municipal wastewater-treating anaerobic digesters from USA - AD_UKC048_MetaG (SPAdes) (version 2) | ecosystem: Engineered > Bioreactor > Anaerobic >...
GGGGGGGGGGGGGGGGCCCTGGGGGGCACCGGGCATCTGCGGGTTATTCTGGGGCAGGCCGAAGTTCATTCCCGGTGCCTGGGGGGAAAAGGGGGAGAATGGCAGCGTGTTTGGGGTGCTCATGGTGCGGGGATCGGTTGCGGGCAGTCCGCCGGGCAATCCGAGGGGTGTCTGGGGGACGATCCCGGAGAGGGGCAGCGACGAATTCCGGTAGGCATCGGGGGACCAGCCTTCCGGGCGCAGGCCGGGGACAACCGGTGCGCCGAACGGCGAGAATTTGGCATCGATGTCAGTGGTTTCGGTCCGGGGCGGTGGCGGCGTGTTGGGGGCAAGCGAACCCACCGCAGAATCCTGGGGCTGCGCGGAGCCGAGCGTGGGGTTAAGCGGGGAGATCTTGAAATCCGCCTTTGGGGGTTCGCTGCTGACGCGGGGGTTGTCATCGCGGGTCTCGGATTTCCGCCAAGGGTCCGTGATCCCGCCGCTGCGGTCGGTGGATTTCTTGGGTTCTCCAAAGACGAAACGCTCCCATTCCTGGAACAGGCGCACCCGCTCTTCGGCCGTGAGCTCTTCAGGGCGATTCTGGTTCATGGATCCGGACATGGCGGACCAGGATCCCGGCGCGTTGCGGTCCTTTGGTTGCGCGGTCTCGGTCGCGGTGGGGGCCGCGATCGCCGCAGGCGGCTGGAGGATCCAAAGCTCCTCGGTCTTGAAGCCACCCTGGACACCTTTTGTTATCCAAAGATCGTGGTCTAATTTCTGGCGGGCCAAGGGATCATCGAAGGGCAATGTGTCGCGATCCGGCGGCTTCGGTTTCGATTCTCTTGCCGGGGTCGGGCGGGCCTGGGGTTCCGGGGCGGGGGCCGCCGGCTGCTGGGCCCAGGCGGCGGGCCACGCAGCGGTCAAAGCCAAGATCGGAACCAGGGTTCGCATCTGCCGAGACTATAGCCCAATAATGCGCCCACGTCTGTCTTAAATGGGGGATTTTGCCTGGCGCGCAGTGGCTGGCTGGCTTGCGCCTGGGCACTGGGGGCTGCGCCGTCCCGCAGTTCTGGGATGCACCGTCCGAGAGGGATGGGCCGGGCCGGTTTTTGCCCGTGGCTTGCGGCAGCTATCTGCCCATCTTCTTGGTGGGGGGCTTTGATTGGGATTTGGCTGTGGAGGCCGGGGTGGGTTCCGTAAAGTCGCCGGCGCGTTTCACTGACGTGGCCTGTTCCGGTTTGATCCATTTCCGCTCAAGCATATACTCGGAAAGTCTCGCGGTGATCATGCGGGCCGTCCGCTGAGCGTCGTCCGTGACACCGCGAATGGACCCGCCGACCATCGAGAGTCCTGCGGAGACCGGCCCCGGGCTTGTGATGATACCGGGCATCGATCCGCTCCCGCCTTCCGTCTCGAAGGTCAGGAAGGGGGTGGAACTGGAGCGGGAAAGGTCGCAGACGCTGACGGCCACCTGCATTTTGGTGGCGCCGGCGCCTAGGCCGACGATGGTTCGGAGTGCGCGGCTGCCCTGATTGACCGCGATGAAGCGGCCCCGGACGACCCAACCTTTTTCGGGAAGAGAATCGTGGACACCGATGATCTGTGACGGGGCGAGTTGGGCCCTGATGCGCTCTGAAGTCAGGTCGGCCAGCATCACGGCGGTGTCGTGCTTGAAAGATTCGAGTTCGGCCCCCTCGCGGTCGACGTTGAACTGCGCACCTTCCGTGGAGAAGGGCATGACGTACACCGTCGCGGGTTTCCGCTTGGGTTTGACGCGACGTCCCTGATCGACGTCCTTGACGCTCACCGACGCGCAGCCAACCAACAGCGCCACAGCAAAACCGCCGCACAGCCAAATGGTCCCTCGTCTCATGGGCTGAAGTCTTGGCGAAAAGCTGCCGGTGGCAAACGAATTTTTTTCCCTTCTGGCGGTTGGGGGTAGCGAAATCCGTGCCCGCTGGTAGGGTCGTGGCGGTGTGAGCGATGTCATCAAGGGGAGACTGGATCGGGGCGCACGCTGGGCGATCGTGGGGCTGTGCGCCAATCTGGTCTTGGCTGGTGGCAAGATGGTGGCGGGTGTGGTTGGGCGATCATACGCGCTCATCGCGGATGGGATCGAGTCGTGCCTCGACGTCTTTGGGTCGCTGGTGGTGATGAGCGGGTTGCGTTTGGCCGCGGTGCCGCCCGACGCCGACCACCCGTATGGCCACGGCAAAGCGGAGCCGCTGGCTGCGGCCGTGGTGGCCATCGCCCTGCTGGGTGCGGCCGTCGGGCTCGCGGCGATGAGCGTTCGTGAGATTCTTGAACCGCATCACGCGCCCGCGGCGTTCACCCTGGGGGTCCTGATATCGGTGGTGGTGGTGAAAGAGGTCCTGTTTCGCCTGATCCGAAATGTCGGTCAGGACATCGGGAGCAGGGCTGTCGAGGCGGACGCTTGGCATCACCGGAGCGATGCGATCACATCGGTGGCGGCATTCGTTGGCATCTCGGTGGCGCTTGTGGGGGGCGAGGGTTACGAGGCCGCGGACGATTGGGCGGCCCTGCTGGCCTGTGTGGTGATCGGCTCCAACGGGGCGCGGTTGTTGCGCCCGGCCTTGGCCGAGATCATGGACGCGGCACCGCCGGACCACGTGGTAGCCGCCATCCGGGATGCGGCGGCGGGGGTCGGGGGGGTGGACGCGTTGGACAAGTGCCGGGTTCGCAAGACGGGCCTGAACTATTACGTGGATTTGCACGTGCGCGTCGATGGGGCCATCACGGTGCTGGAGGGGCACCGCATCGCGCACCGGGTGAAGGACGCCGTGCGCGCAAACCATCCCGAGGTGGCCGATGTGCTGGTCCACGTCGAACCGCAGGCCGACGCCACGGGGCGCTCGGTGGGCCTCGGCGGTTGAGGGTGCGTCACCTCGATTGGAGGAGCACCGATGTGCGCTGGTTGTTGGCCGGGCGGATGTCCTGCACGCCTGTTCGTGAGACGGAGGATTGGATAAAGACGGGCGCGCCTTCGCCGGAGGCGTTCTGGTTCAGTGTGAACGTGCGGGTCGAGATGGCGCCGGGTGCCAGATTCACGATGGTGAACTCTTGATGTGATTGGCCATCGGTGACTTTGAGGATCGCGTAGGATTCGGTGACAGTCCCGAGATTCTGGACCGTAATCTGGACGGGGATCGATCCAGAGGTCGTGGCGGCGGCCGGATCGACCCAGTGGCTTGCGATGGCGAGGTCGTGGAGGCCGGTGGTCTGGCGATCTTCGAGGCGACCGAGATCGAGGGTGCCGTAGCCGTAGGCCGGGTCGTTTCCGGGCGGTCCGGCATCGTCGGCGTTCTGGAGGACGATTTCGGCGGCGGCCGAGGGGGAGAGGTAGCGCTGGTCGGCGATGACGTACGCGATGGCGCCGCTGACGAGGGGCACCGAGGCAGATGTTCCGCTGAATGCGATGGTCTGTCCGTCCAGCCATGCGGCGGTGATCGCGGTGCCCGGCGCGACGATCGCGAGGGTCTGTCCCGAGTTGGAGAACGGCGCCGTGGCGCCGGTGGCATCGATGGCCCCGACGGCGATGACGCCCGGATAGCGCGCGGGGTAGGTGAGGTTTGCGTAGCCATCGTTGCCGGCGGCGGCGACGATGGCGATGTTTCGGGCTAGCGCGTAATCGACCGCGTCGCGGATCATGGGGCTGTCCCCATAGGTGCCGAGGCTCAGCGTGATGACCTGGGCGCCCATGTCGGCGGCGCGGAGGATACCGCTCGCGAGGGTGAAGCTGTCGCCGGTGCCCGAGGCATCGAGCACGCGGATGTCGAATATCTCCACCCCGGGCGAAACGCCGGGGATTCCCGCCGCCGAACCCGCCAGCAGCGAGGCGACGGCGGTGGCGTGGCCAGAGTAAGCGACTTCGGTTGAGCCGCCCATGAGATCGACGGAGCGGATTGTCACGCCGGCCAACGCGGGGTGCGGCTGGATGCCCGCGTCCAGCACGGCGACCTTGACGCCGGCGCCCCAGGAGGATGGCCGATCAGATGCACCGAGCCACGCGAGGGCCCCATTCCCGAAGGGTGCCGAGGGCCCGAGGGAGGCAACCTTGTCGGGATCCGGCATCTCGGGCACGGAAACGATGAAGTTGAATTCGATCGATGACGTGTCCGAAGATTGGACGACCTCGAGCGCCGCGGGGTCATCGAATCCGATTCGGACGGCCCGGAGGCGCGATTCTGAGCCGAGGATGCGGATGCCCTTGGGGGGATTGGCGATGAATTGGCGCAGGGCCTCGTCCGATTTGAACCTCAGGATGGCCTCGCCGGGTTTGGCGTTTGGGGGGATCACGCTGGACGATGTATTTTGGGACCGGGCGGGCGCCGATCGGTGGGTGGTGGCATCGGACGTGACGCGGGCGACCCTTTTCGACGCGTGTGTCTGATTCGAGACGGTATTGGGCCCGGGCGTCGCGCGCGTTCCGATGATCCAGCCAACGATGGCGAACACGATGGCGCCACCGAGCACTAGGGCTAACCGCGGCGCCTTCGGCCCGCGATTCTGGTCTGGCCATTTGTCCGTCATCGCTCTTACCGCAATCTACGCTATCATGTCGCCGTGAACAGTGCCGACTGATCTCGCGACGTGCCCGCGCGCCGTTGCCGAGAGACAACCAGGTCGCACGGTTTCAGATGGGCGCCGTTGAATGTTCTAACCCGCGTGGGGGCGGCTTGTCGCGCGGGGCCTGCTATTTCACCGGGGTGAGTATGAGGCGCCGGACGTTAATGGGCTTCCAGGTCTGGCCGATCGGCTTGAGCGAGAGGTCGTTGTAGCCCGCCGCCGTGATCTTGATTTCGCCCAGATCCACTGTTTTGAACTTGCCGAGATCCCCGCCGCCGGGCACCACGGGGAAGACGGATTCTTCGCCGATGTCGATGCGGAAGGCACTTTCCCGCTCGGATGACATGACGGCCTCGATCTTGAAATTGCCGGCCTCTTGGATGAGGAAGCGCCAGCTCACCCAATCCGCCGGCTTGTCCCAGCCGGCGAGATGCAGGTGGTTGTCGCGGAATTCGAAACGGATCCCTTCGCCTGGAATGCCGCGGGTGATGGCCGCATCGGGGGCCTCGAGCACGATCTGGCCCTTCTCATTTGGCGATGCGGGTGGCTTATCGGCGTAGAGCTCGCCGTCGATCTCCAGTTTGATGACGGCGTCGATGGCATCGGGCGCCGCGGCGGGCACCTTGAGGATCACGCCATCGGGGCCCATATCGAAGGCGACCTTTTCGCCGGAAAGAAGGATCGAGGCGGATGTCGGAACGCTGCGGAGGCCGAGGACGTTTAGGATGCCGTCGGTGGGCCATTTCAGCACGTGGAGGTACAGCGTGTTTCCGCCCTTGCGCGCCTTCTGCGTGCTGCCGCCCCACGCCTGGAAACAGACGGCGCCGCCGGACGTGTCGTAGATGGCTTCGCCGTTAGCCTTCAGCCAAGCCCCGAATGCGCGCATGCGATCGGCGGTCTGGGGCGGGATCGATCCCTGCCCATCGGGCGCGACAAACAGGAGGAAATTGCCGCCCTTGCAAACGGCCTCGGCCATCCTTGGGATAACGATCTTGGCTTCGTTGAGGGAGGTGTAGTACTCCCAGTCATGGTTGAGGGGGTAGGGCGGCATTGGCGAACCGATCGAGTAAAAGTCGCCCCGGTAGTGGCCGAGCCGACTGTTCATGAGGATTTTGGGCTGTGCCTGCGCCATTGTTCCAAAGAGCGCCACGGCCTGCTCGCGGCTCAGTTTGATGCCCTCGTTCCACCACATGATGGCGATTTCGCCATAGTTCGACATGAGTTCCCTGACCTGCTGCAGGGCGATCTTTTGAAAGAACGCGTTGAAATCGCCTTTTTGCGCGGGGTCCCAGCTCTTGTCTTCCTTGATGCCGCCGCCGGGGTTGATCCAGTCTTGGGACTGGCAGTATTGGAAGCCCAGCGGGAGGCCGTTTTTCTGGGCGGCGCCGGCCATGGGTTTGACAAGGTCTCGGGCGCAGGCGGCTGCCTTGGCGTCCCAGTCAGTGGTGGCGGAATCAAAAAGGGCGAAGCCGTCGAGGTCCTTGACGTCCATGATGAGATAGCGGGCGCCGGTTTCCTTGGCCAGGCTCGCCCAGATCTCGGGGTCGTATTTCGCCGCGGTGAATTGCTTGGCGAATTGCTTGTACTCGGCGACGGGGACCTTGGCATTCGACATGAGCCACTCGGGTCCTCCCCCGACGGACTTGCCGCCATATTTTCCGGCCGGGATCGCGAACAGGCCCCAGCGGTATAGGACCCCGATTTTGGCGCCGTGCCACCAGGCCATCCGCGCGCCGCGCTGTTCCGGGGTCTCGTTGCGGTAGTTGTCGCCGGGGGGGAGATTTTCCTGCCCGAGCGCCGCGGCGACCGCGATCATCGATAGGGCGAGTGACAGGAATGGGTGACGGTAATGTTTCCTCATGATGCCTCTTTGGTCGAGCGGTCCGCGCGCCGGCACCCGGCCGGTGGGGGGCCGCACCTTCCTATTCCTCGGCGAATCGTGGCAGGGCGGCGCCGGGAAGTCGAGGGTTGGTTTGGGCGAGCGAGGCGGATGCGCGCGCAGCGGGGCCTGCGGCCGGCAAGGAATCGGGGCTTCCCATGAGGCGGACGAGTCTGTAAATGCGTGCCCATGAGCTCCGCCAAGCATCCCCACGAGCATCATCTGGTTTCCGCGTCCGGCAACGTGATCCCGTTCGTTTTGGTGACGGCCCTGTTTTTCTTCTGGGGCATCCCGAACAACCTGAACGACGTGCTGATCAAGCAGTTTGAGAAGTCCTTCGAATTCGGGCGATTGCAGGCCGGGCTGGTGCAGTCGGCCTTCTACCTGGGCTACTTCCTGGTGGCGATCCCCGCCGCGATGTTCATGAAGCGGTTCAGTTACAAGGCGGGGTTGGTCCTGGGATTGGTGCTCTACGGAGTTGGCTCGTTCCTGATGTATCCGGCGGCCATGGTGCGCGATTACAATTTCTTTCTCTTTGCGCTGTTCGTGATCGCGACGGGCCTGTCGTTCCTCGAGACGGGCGCGAATCCGTTCATCGCGACGCTCGGCGACCCGCACGAATCGGAGCGGCGCCTGAATCTGGCGCAGGCCTTCAACCCCTTCGGCGCGATCACCGGGGCGCTGGTGGGAACCCTGTTCATATTCTCGGGCATCGAGCACTCGAAGGCACAACTGGCGGCGATGGAGCCGGCCGTCCGGGAGAGCTATCTTGCGGCCGAGACCATGAGGGTGGCTGCCCCGTACGCCGTGCTGGGCGTCGTGGTCTGGATCTGGGCCGTGCTGCTGGCGCTCACGAAGTTCCCGAAGACTTCGGAGGAGACGTCATCGGAGGGCGATGGCGAGAAGGGGAAGTTCTCCGACCTGTTCAGGCACTCGCACTTCATACAGGGAGTGCTGGCCCAGTTCCTCTACGTTGGCGCGCAGGTGGGGACTTGGAGCTTCTTCATCCAATATGTGCAGGGCACCACGGGGCGCGACGAGAAGATGGCCGGCTACTTCCTGACGGGGACACTCGTGGCCTTCCTAGTGGGGCGATTTTTTGGCACGTGGGTCATGAAATACATCCGCCCGGGCGTGCTGATGGGATGGTTCGCGGTGATCAACGTGGTGTTCGTGGGCATCGGCGTCAAGTGGCCCGGCGAATTCGGCATGTGGTGCGTTTTCCTGACGAGCTTCTTCATGTCGGTGATGTTCCCGACGATCTTCGCGCTGGGCATCAAGGAGCTGGGCCCGAACACCAAGATCGGCGGCTCGATGATCATCATGGGCATCGTGGGCGGCGCGGCCCTGACGCCCATCATGGGGCTCATCAGCGACCGGACGCACAGCATCGCCATCGCGTATATCGTGCCGCTGCTCTGCTACATATACGTCGCCTACTACGGTTTCGTCGGTTGCCGGGTGAGGTCCGGCGCGGCGCGGGTCGCGTCGTCCTAGCGGCCCGTTGAAAAACCCACATGACAGCCGCGTCATGTCTCGGGCCGGGAGGCGCGCGACTAACGGGGGCGCGGGGGGGCCAACGGACGCCGATGTGACGGGCGACAGGGGATGAGCGGATGCTTTTCCACACCTGGACATTCGCCGCCTTCTTCCTGATCGTCTACGCGGTCTATCTGCCGACGCGGGGGACGAGGTTCTGCGTCTACTGGCTGTGGGCCGCATCCTACGTCTTCTATGGGTGGTGGAACTGGTCCTATCTGGCGCTGATCGTCTATTCCACGCTGATTGATTTTTTCTGCGTGCGCCGGATGGCCGCCGGGGGTCGGCGCAGGCTCTGGCTGGTGATCAGCCTCGTCGCCAATCTCGGGCTGCTGGGGTTCTTCAAGTACTCCACGTTTTTGGTGAAGAACGTGAATCGCGCGCTGGCGCTGGCGGGGGTCACCGGAGGTCTGCCGCTTCCGCAGGAGATATTGCCTGAAGGCTGGCAGTTTGTCCTGCCGGTGGGGATCTCGTTCTTCGTGTTTCAGTCATTGAGCTACACGATCGATTTTTACCGGGGCAATGTTCCCTGCGAGCCCAGTTTCATCCGCTACACGACCTTCGTCTCTTTTTTCCCGCAGCTCGTGGCGGGTCCCATCGAGCGCGCCAAGAATCTTCTCGGGCAGCTCTACGGGAGGCGCGAGATCACGGGGCGGCACATCGCGGATGGCATGTCCCTGTTCCTTGTCGGATTTTTCAAGAAGGTGGCGATCGCCGATTATCTCGCGTCCTATGTGGACCAGGTGTATGCCGTGCCGCAACTCTACAACGGGGCAGCGCTCGCCATGGCGACCTTCGCTTTCGCCTGGCAGATCTACTGCGACTTCAGCGGGTACACGGACATGGCCCGCGGCATAGCGCGGGCGATGGGTTTCAACCTGATGCTGAACTTCAACAACCCCTATCTCGCGTCCGGGCTCGGGGAGTTCTGGCAGCGCTGGCACATCAGCCTTTCGACATGGTTTCGGGACTACGTCTACATCCCACTGGGGGGCAATCGCGGTGGGCCGTGGAGGACCTACGCAAATATGTTCGTGACGATGATGATCTCCGCGGTCTGGCACGGCGCGGCGTGGACGTTCATCTTCTGGGGGCTGCTCCATGGGGTGGGGCGACTGCTGACCCGGAGGTTGGAGGAGTCAAGTGTCTACAAGGAACGGGTTCCGCGATTCGCGAGACAGATGCTGGTGTTCGCTTTCGTGTGTGTGACATGGGTTTTCTTTCGGGCGACGAGCCTTCATGACGCCCTGACCGTCCTCGCCCGGATGGTCACCACGCCGCTGACGGATCCGCAATTTCCTCTGATGGGATACGCGCTGTGTCTCGGACTTTGGGGATATGAGTTCGCCTTCGAGTCGAGGCTGCGGCCGCTTCTGGAATCGGGAGTGGTGCGGCTGTTGACGGCGCTGGGCATGATCATCTATCTCGCCGTATTCACTTCGTCCCGTTCCCAGGCTTTCATCTATTTTCAATTCTAGTCGGTGGAGTCACATGGAATACGCGCGCCAGTTTGTCTACTCCTCCAACGCACTGAGGCTCTCGGGGAGGCAGTGGCTGGCGCTGGCTGGGGTGCTCTTGGCGCTGGCATTCGGGATTCCGGCGGCCTGGGTCTGGTTCGAGCCGTTTCGCCCGTGCGGGGACTATCGGTTGCCCTATGAATTCAGCCAGGATTACTGGCATTGCGCCCGGTGGTTTCGTGAGGCTGCGCGCGCCGGGCGGGTCCTCGTGATCGGCGATTCCGTGGTGTGGGGCGAGTATGTTGGGCTGGGCGACACGCTGACGGCGCAACTGAATCGGCGTGCCGGGGAGGAACGGTTCGCGAATCTGGGGGTCAATGGCCTGCACCCCGCCGCGATGCTCGGCATGCTCCGGTATCATGGCGGGGTTGTCCGCGGCAGGGATGTCGTGGTCGTGCTAAACACGCTGTGGATGAGCTCGGCGCGGCACGATCTCCGCGAGGTGCCTGCGGACGGCGAGTCGGGGAGGGCCACCCTGAATCATCCGGCGCTGGTTCCGCAGTTCTGGCCATCGGTGCCCAGCTACTCGGCTTCATTCGAGGAGCGCGCGGGCATCGTGGTGGAGCGGGCCATCCCGTTCTTCCGATGGATGGAGCACCAGAAGTCCAAGGGCGCGCGCCTGGAAGGCGGGGGCGCGGAGACCGGCCGCGATGCGGAATCGGGGGATGCGGGGTCGGAACCCCGGATCGACGATCCCTTGCCGCGGCCATTTGCCGGATTCAGTGCGCAGGTTCCCCAGCCGACCCCGGGGCCGCACGGCCAGCCACTCACGTGGGAGGAGCGCGGCATCCCGGTGGGCGGCATTCCATGGCCCGCAGCCAGGGAATCCCTCCAGTGGCGATTCTTTCGCGATGTCATCGGCCTTCTGCAGTCTCGAGGGAATCGGGTTTTCGTCTGGGTGAGTCCTTTCAACCCGCATCTCCTGAACCCGGAGAGCCGAGCCAGCCACGAGACGATGGTGGGCGCCATGGCCGAGGAGTTGAGGCTCGCGGGTGTCGACGTTTTCTGCGGGATGCCCCTGCCGAGCGAGGAGTATGCTGACGCGAGCCACCCGCTGGCGCCGGGCTACGCGCACCTCGCCCGGGCCTTGTGGGACGATGACGTTTTTCGCGCGTGGCTGGCTGGGGATGGACGACGGGCGTCAGGTAGGAATGGCGCTAAGTTAAGTTTGTCGCGACAGTGGCACGGCCATCCTGGCCGTGGGGCTGGCCATGGGCAGGATGCCCATGCCACGATGCCCGATATCCCTTAACTTAGGGCCATTCGCGTCACGTAGTATGAAGTAAGGAGCTTATGAGAAGAGTCAGATTCATGGGTCGCCCGTGTCTACTGGGTCTGGGGCTGTGTTTTGCCGCCGGCGCGATCTGGGCAGAGCAAGGCGACATCCCGACCAACCTCGTGCTCAACGCCAGTTTCGAGGAAGTTGGCGTTGGCGGTGATCCCGCGCAATGGGACAAGCAGAGCGAGGGCGGGGCGGAGGGAACGGTCACTCGAGACGAAGCCGTGTTCCATGGCGGTCGCTCCAGCCTGCGGATCGATCACGCGAACGACAAAGGCTACATACATCCGTCACACAGGGTGACGGTGCCGCCCGGGGCATACCTGTACCGCGCCTGGGCGCGGAGTGACGCGGATATCTCCTTCACCATGCAGATCTATGACACGCGATCGTGGGGGGGCGGAAAGGCGCCCGACGACCTCCAGGTGGGCGGAATGACCGGGCAGGAGTTCAGCCTGCGCAAAGACACCTGGCAGCGATGCGAGATGTTCGTGACCGCCACGGCGGGATTTCCCGCATCCCTCCAGATCGGCCTCCGGAAGCGCGGGCGGCTCTGGTTGGATGACATCGAGCTGGTGCCCACGGAGCCACGCCTGGTGATCGCCGATACGGGGCGCGCGCACGCAAAGGGCATTGCACCGGAGGAACTCGAGAAACGCGAGGGGTGGAGGATCATCCTAGGCCGCGGCGCGGCGTTTGGCGGGGACGCGTGGCTTGGGAACCAGTACGTTGGCATCGCCTTCCGAAAAGGGGAGCCCTCGGCCGAGTATCACGCGCGCATGCCCGGGGATGTCTGGAAGAAACTCTCCGACATCACGCCCGTCGGCATGGGCGGCAAGCGTGCAAAGGCTATCCAGTCCTTCAAGATCGCCGGGAACTACCCCGACGAGATCGCCCTCGACGTCGTCTTCGGGACGGAGGGCGGGAAGACGTTAACGGTGCGGTACCGAATTCAGCAGGACTGCCGCTACATAGAGACCGAGGCGCGCGAGGGCGTGGAGCGTGCCTTGGCAACCAGCGCGTCGAAGTTCGCCGTGGTGCCGGACTGGTTTGGCGGCGACATCGTCGTGAATGCCGAGAGGGCCCCCGCCGCGCAACTGCGCGTTCCGAGCGAGAGGATGCTCCTCCAGTTCGTCGAAGGCGGTGATGCCATTCTGGCGTTCGTCTGGCTCACCGGCGACCAGAGGGTGGGCATAAACCTCGGGGGCGAGGGCGGTGCTCGGGTGATCTCCCGAACCGATATCGACTACCGCCGCGACCAGCGGGCGAGCGTGTGGATCGGCGCGCTGGCGGCACCCGCGATCTGGCACCAGAAACCGATCCGCGAACTGACCGATATCCAGGGCAATAGGCTCGCGTGGACGATGCCGTTCGAGGCGGGCTGGAGGGTGGATTTTCGCCGCCAGCAGGATGGCCTGATCGATTCCTGGGAACCGACATTCCGTCACAAGGACGGCAACTGGGAGCACTGCCGCGAGAACGGCTCGCGCACGATGTGGACGAGTTGCCGTGGCGACGTCTCGTACCCCGCCTTCCTCCAGGATGGCTTCATGCATCTGGTGAACGCCAAGTTCGAGGGCGCCATGCGCCAGACGTTCTTCCGGGGCGACGAGGACCTGACTCTCGATCCCGACGACGTGGCGCTGATCTACCCGTGGGAGAGCGCGGCCGCGACACCGCGCGATTTCCCGCTGGCTAGAGACATCCTGCGCCAGGCGCTGGAGAAGACGCCCGAGTTTCAATACCACTCGCAGTTGGAGCCTGTGGACATGCCGAGGCACCGGTATCCGGCGACGTGCGCCGTGACCGCCCAGTACGAGAAGGCGTTTGAGCAGGGCGAGGAGGCGAAGGAGCGCCGCAGGCTGATTGAGGAATTGCGCCGGATGGATTACTTCGTGCTGACGAAACGCGAGCGGATCGAGGAATACATGAGCTGGATGCGACGAGAGCATGAATGGTTGCTTGGGCAAAAGGCGGCCAAACCGGGCCTCGCGCCCCTCGTCGATCGCCTCGATCAGTTCATGGCGCGGATCGAGGACACCTATTCCAAGGGCCGGGGTGCCAACATGAAGACCCCGGCCGATTGCCTGGATCTGGTCGACAAGGTCGAGGCGCTGATCGACGCGGATGCGAAGGGAGATGGGTCCGACGCGCCCGATAAGTTCTCAATCGCGAAGGATCTGGGCAAGCAGACGCGGGCCATCGGGGGGGCGCAGGACAGCGTCCTGGGTTGCATGCGCCAGATCGTCAAGGAACTGCGGCAGACGGCCGGCCTCGCCATGATGGGGGCGAGGGATGACGCCGAGTTCGACTGCGCCCGCGAGGTGCGGCAGCGGACGATGGATTTGCTCTGGCAGACCTGCGGCCACGAATGGCGATGAGAGGGGTCCACGGAATTATGAAGACGCTCAAGACATATTCGATGGCGACGCTCCTGGGGACATGGGGGCTTGCACTGGCACCCCTGGCGATGGCACAGAACACCGGCCCAACGGCAGCGGGATCGCCGCCGAGAGAGATCAAGACGGCCACGGGCGTCGCCATGGTCCTCATCCCCGCCGGGGAATTCACGATGGGTGACCCGCGCGGCGCGGAGGACACGAAGCCCGCCCGCAAGGTCAAGATCAGCCAATTCTACATGGACAAGCATGAGGTCACCCAGGAGTCGTTTCTCGCCCTGACCGGCATCAACACATCCAAGGTCCAGGGTGATAAGAACCCCGTGGAACAGACCAGCTGGGTGCACGCGGTCCGATATTGCAACGCGCGCTCCCAGAAGGAGGGCCTGAAACCGTGCTACACCCCGAAGACCTGGGTCTGTGACTTCGCCGCGAATGGGTATCGGCTCCCGACCGAGGCCGAGTGGGAGTACGCGTGCCGCGCCGGAACGCAGACGACCTATGCCTTCGGCGATGAGGTCCAGAAACTGCCCGCCTATGATTGGGTCAAGAGCAATGCCGGTGGCACGCCCCATCCGGTCGGGACTAAGCTCGCCAACGCGTGGGGGCTGTTCGACATGCACGGCAACGTGATGGAGTGGTGCAATGATTTCTATGGTCCGGCCTACTACAAGAGCGGTCCCGCCGAGGATCCAACTGGCCCTGCGGCGGGCGAGTTGCGCGTCTTGCGCGGGGGGGGATGGCGTTCGCAGCCCAAGGCCTGCACGTCGGCATTTCGATCGAAGGATTCACCGATGAACCTCGACACCTGCCTCGGCTATCCCGATTACGGTTTCCGGTGCGTCCGCCGGGGCGGCGACTGAACGGGAGGGCCCGCGAGATGGTTTTCGTCTCGCCGCGCGCGCGGGGGTCGCGCCAGCATCGCGATTGGTATGAAACCGTGGTTCCTCTTGGCCCTCCTGCCGATCTGCTCTGGAACATCGTTTGCGAATGATGCGGACGGGGACGGCATGCCCGACGATGTGGAGGCGGGGCTGGGCAGCGATCCGCGCTCGGCCGAGACGTTCGTTACGATCTGGGAGCGGCCGTCCGGCAAGGTGCCGGGTGATTTGGGGCGATCGCCCTGCCGGGTGTCGCTCGCCAATGCGGGCGGCAACCGGTTCATCTGGCGCGTCGAATTCATGGCACCGTATCCGACCAACTCCAGCCTGCTCCTGTACCTCGACGCTGATGACAATGCGGCCACCGGCCGTCAACCCGGCCATGGCTGCGAGTTCATGTTGCACTGCTCCGACGGCCGACCGGGAATCACGGCCTATTCGGCCGATGGCAAAACCCGGGTCGCGCCGCCACCCCGCGTGGCGGTGTGCGGCCAGGCGGCATTCATCAGTTACGACGCGGACCTTGCCCAGCGCGACGGCGCATCGGCCTTCCGGCTATCCGTGCTCTCGGAGACAGTGCAACCGCACCGCGGCGTCACGGGCACCGGATACTTTGACGCCAAGGGGCCCCCGATCGGCGAACGCCCCAAGATGAAGCTCGATAGCGAAATTAGCGAGAGCGTGGGCGTGGGGCAGACCTGGGGACTGGATCGGATCGACGCCCTCATGGAGGACCCGCGGAACATCCCCATCCCGATCCGCGGCTGCGCGCTGGATGGGTTCCGGTTCGATCGCAGCGAATACCGGGCCGATAACGTGCTGCGTTCGCCGGGCACAGGGACCATCACTGCCGAGGTTCCGCCAAACGCGAACGGCAAGTTCCACATCGGCTTCATCCTGCGCGATGAGGTCGGCCACGAAGTAGTCGCCATCCAAGTGGGCAACGAGCGGCGCGCGGTGGCGGTCGCCAACTTCGACGACAACAACCAGCACCTCTTTTTCATCGCGGACGCCGTCGGATTGAAGCCCGGTGACAAGATCCGGCTTCGCGCGCTCGGTACAGAGGGCAATTATCGGACCGAGGACCTTGTGCTGCTGCGGGAGAGACCGGACGCGCGCCCGCCGCTCTACGAGTTCCGGGAGATCGCGGCCACCGAGAATCGGCTGACATGGATAACGAGCTGGGCGGCGCGTTGCACGGTCGCATACGGCGATGGCAAGGTGATCGAGGAGCCGCTCGCGGCGAACAATCATCGAGTCCTGTTGGCAGGACTCAAGCGGGGGGAGAGCACGCGCTACCGCATCTCCGCGGAGACCCGCGAAGGGAAGGAGGTCACCACTGGATGGCGCGAGTGTTCATGGGAAGAACCCGCCGAACGCCCGACGCCGACGGCCGGGCGAGTCAGGCTTCGGGTCGACTCGCCCTCGGGGGCCGGGGAACGTTTGCGCGACTGGCCCGTGACGAGCGGCGTTCCGTTCGCGCGCGGTGCCCTGGGATCGGCCCGCCACGTCCGTTTGCTCGGCCCGGGGGGCAAGGAATTGCCGCTTCAAGCGAAAGTCACGGGCCGCTGGCCCGACGGGAGCGTGAAGTGGCTCCTGCTCGATTTTAGGCACTCGGGCACGACCGCCGAATACACGCTGGAATTCGGCCCAGGGGTCACGGGGCCATCATCGAAAGCGAAACCCATGGCGCCACCGGAACTCGGCGAATTGGTGCTGGTCGATGCCGGCGGCCGCACGCACGCGGTGAGCATCGATGGGCTGTCGCCGGAAGAAACCGGCGCCCTGCGCCAGTCGTTTCACGCCGCAGCCGCCATCGGGGATTCGGGGTTCTCGTACGAGGCGAGCGCCCACGTGTATCCCGGTCTTCCGCGGGCGCGTGTGTTGCTCACGTTCGGCCACTCCGCCTCGAGCAACGAATTTGCAACGGTCCGGAGCCTCGCGTGGCGCATGCCATCGCTCCGGGGGGCGTCGCGTGCGGTGCGCCAGCACTCCGATGATCACTTCGAATCGTTGGGTGGAGACGGGAAACGGATGGCCGATTCAGTCGGGCCGGTTTTTCTGCGCGATTTCTGGCAGAACTACCCGAAGGACATCGAGTTGGGTCCCACGGGCGCGACCATCTGGCTCATGCCGTCGCTCAAGCCGGACGAATACGATTGGGCCAAGGGAAAGGTCGAGGCGCACAAGCTGTTCTATTGGGTCGATGCGGCCGCCACGGGCGGACAGGCCAGCGGTTACAGGATGCGTCAGGGCATGACGAAGACCCACGAGGTGTGGCTCGGCCTCGATGGCGGCAGCCCGCCGCTGGACCGGCCGCTGTTCGCGGTCGCGGCCCCGTCGTGGTATGCCGCCTCGGGCGCGTTTGGCGAATTCGCCGTGGCCGATCCGGTCCGCGCGGTCGTTCGGGACTATGACAAGAAGGTGGGCGAGACGCTGGATAAGTACCTCGCCAATCGCGAGCGGGGCCGCGAGTTCGGCATGTTCAACTTCGGAGACTGGTGGGGCGAGCGCCTCATCAACTGGGGCAATATCGAGTACGACACGCAGCACGCCTTCTTCTTGCAGTTCGTCCGATCGGGAGACCTCCGCTTCCTGCGGGCGGGCGAGGAGGCCGAGATCCACAATCGCGATGTCGACACCGTGCATGCGCACGCGAGCGCCGATCGCGTTGGCTGCGCCTACGCGCACTGCATCGGGCACGTCGGCGATTACTTGGCAAAGAGCCCATTGCCGGGGCCCAATCAGGGAACGGCCGGAGGCCATTTCACCGTCTCCCACACCTGGTGCGAGGGCCACATGGACCATTACTTCTTGACCGGCGATCGGCGGTCGTTCGAGACGGGTCTCAAGATCGCGGATCGCTACGACACCTACCGGATGATCAACTACGATTTCACGAACTGTCGCGATTCCGGCTGGCACTTGATCTTGACGATGGCGGCATATCGGGCCACGGGCGACCCGTTCTACCTGAACGCCGCGCGCATCATCGTCGCGCGCGTCCTTGAGCGACAGACCCCGAAGGCGAAGTTCAACACGCGCGGAGGTGGTTGGCGCCGGATGCTGGTGCCGGGCCATTGCCTCTGCGAGCCGGCCCATTACGGAAACGCCGGATTCATGGTGGGTGTCCTGCTCACCGGCCTCAAGTGGTACCACCTCGAAACCGGCGACCCCCTCGTCGCAAAGAGCATCATCATGGGGGCGAACTTCCTCATCGATGACATGTGGTGCGAGGATGTGCGCGGCTTCCGCTACACGAGTTGCCCCGTCTCGTCCAAAGGCCCGTGGTCGAACTTCCTGCTCTTCGATGGCATCGGCTATGCCTTTCGGTTGACGCAACAAGACGGCCACCCCGACGAGAGACTCGCGAGTCACCTGAGGAAAGGCACCGATTCCGCCATCGAGGCCATGAGCGGCATGGGCAAAAGCTACAGCCAATTCATCCGAGTCGCCCCGCATTTCGTCGGACTCCTGGCCGACCTGCGCGAACAGGCGACGGGGTCTGGGACGGTCAAAGGGACCGAGGCGACGACCGGGGCCCAGAAGTAGCCGGCGGGCGCACCGGATGGCCCCGATCCGCAAGGAAACCCTTGCGGTCCGCCGTTTGCCTTCATGTCGGAAACCGGCCGGGGGTGCGTGACGCCAAAGTTGCGTGTGTCGCAGGCCTTCGACGCGCCCGCCTGCCGTGGCGCAGGCAATCCTGCCTGCGGCGGCGGTCCTGTGCGGATGGTGGCGGCAGACAGGATTGTCTGCCCCACGGTGCTTGGGGATTCGCAGGCGGGTAGGGTAATTCTGGTGTCATGCACCCTCGGCCGGCGTGGGTTGCGTTTCCGCTTGCGGTGCATGGTATCGGGGGGATGAAATGGGGCATGGCGACGGCGCATGGGACGACGAGACGAGATTTCCTCAAGACCGGCTTCGGCGCGGCGAGTGCCGGGATAATCTCGGCTGGCACATCGGCGCGGGGTGCCGGAATCGGCGGGGGGATGGGGGAACCGAACCTCGTCTATGTCTTTTCGGACCAGTGGCGCTGGTGCGACCACGGCTACGAGGGCAACCGTGAGGTTGCGACGCCACGGATCGATGGGCTTGCCCGCGAGAGCGTGAATTTTCGCAACGCGGTCTCGTGCATGCCGGTGTGCTCCCCGCACCGCGCATCCCTCATCACGGGCCAGTACCCCCTCACACACGGCCTGTTCATCAACGACCTGAGTCTCAATGATCGGGCGGTGTCATTCGCGCAGGCGTTGGACAAAGGGGGCTACGAGACCGGCTATGTCGGAAAATGGCACATCGACGGGCGGGGACGGACGAAGTTCACGCCGCCGGAGCGGCGAAAGGGCTTCAAGTTCTGGCGCGCGATGGAATGCACGCACGCGTACAATAAGTCGGAGTATTTCGGCGACGACCCGGAGCAGAAGAAAGTCTGGCCCGGTTACGATGCCTACGCGCAGACCGACGAGGCCGTGGGTTTTCTCAGGGCCCGGGCCGCCGACAAGAAGAAGTTTGCCCTCTTTCTCTCTTGGGGGCCGCCGCACGACCCGTACCGCACGGGCCCGCCAGAGATCCTAGCGCGATACGATGCGCGTTCGCTGACCCTGCGTCCGAATGTGCCCGAGGCGTTGCGCGCGGAGGCGCAGAAGACGTACGCGGGCTATTACACGCACATCGAGGCGCTGGACCAGTGCGTCGGGAGACTGCTCGACGCGCTCCGCGACACGGGGCTCGGCCAAAACACGATATTTATCTACACCTCCGACCACGGCGACATGCTCCATTCCCAGGGCTTGCTGAAGAAACAGAAGCCCTGGGACGAGTCCCTCCGCGTGCCATTACTCGTGCGCTGCCCGGCGCCGATGGCCGTCGCGCCGCGTGACATCCAAACGCCGATCAACACGCCGGACATCATGCCCACGGTGCTGTCGCTCTGCGGGGTGCCGGTGCCATCGACCGCGGAAGGCGAGGATTTTTCGCCGCTGCTCGTGGGGCGGAAGGAGGGGTCCGACAGCGCGGCCCTGATCATGTGCCCGTCGCCCTTCGGCGAATGGACTCGCGCCAAGGGTGGAAAGGAATATCGCGGTGTCCGCACGGTCCGCTACACCTACGTCCGCGATCTGGAGGGACCCTGGTTGCTGTACGACAACGCGGAAGATCCCTTCCAGCAACGCAACCTCGTGGCCGATCCCGCATTCGCGAAAATCCGCGCGGACCTCGAGGAGCGCCTGCGCGCGCGGCTCGCCCAGACCGGTGACGAGTTTCTCCCGGGGCCCGAACTGATCCGGCGATGCGGGTACAAGGTGGACGCCAACGACACCGTCCCCAGCACGCCCCCGTATTTCAATCAGGTCACGGTGCCCTGCAGGAAGGGATAGGCCGCGGCGTTGGCTATGGGAGGGACGCCGGATTGAGGCTGTCTCAAAACAAGACTGTTTCATGAACCTTGACCCTTCGAGGGACGTGCCGACTTGGGCAACTGACGGAGATGCCCTTCGCGGTCTTGGGCACGCCATGCGGGCATCCTGGGGAGGGCCCGCGGCCTGAGCGTGTCTCAAAACGTCTGAGCCGAGCCGCCTGGCACAGGCGGCCTACAAATTTTGTAGGGCATCTCTGTGAGATGCCGTGCATTGTCGCGCGCCTCACACCATTGGAAGTCCCCTCTATCATCAGAAGGGCATTGATTGTTGGGTGTTCCGTGTTGGGCGTTTGAGTTTTGAGACAGCCTCGCCTCGCGGGCCGGGTTGGCCCAGGTGTCGCGCGGCGGGTGAATCGCGGACGCCGGGGCCGGCGTCCCTCCCGGCGGAATCGGGTCATTCGGTCGGAAGACACACTTCGCATCTGTGAAAAGGCCCTGAACCTTCGTTTCCTGCTCCATTCTGGGGGCGGGCCCCACCGGGGAAGAAAATGGGACGCAGGAGCGCGCTTGCGCGCGATTCGCGTAAGGGATCGCCTGCAAGCAGGCTCCTACGATTCGGCATCTGAATTTTCGAATCAGGGCTTCGCTCCGTGCGGCGACAACCCTGTCCGTGATCCCGATGGACGAAGGCCGTCGATCTGTTAGGTTCAATCATGAGCATCCAAGCACCCGATCTGACAAAACAGGCTCCCCGCAGTCCGCGCGTCCGCCTCGGCGGCTATGCCACATTGCCGCGCATGCTCGACAAGGGTCGCGCGACCCTGGCCGGGAAGAATGGTGAATACAACTATGCCTGCCCGATGGACCAGCGATTTCTTGAGTTTGCCGGGATCGATCCGGAGGCATTGAAGGCAGAGATCGCCAAGGGGAAAAGCGACAGCGAACTCTTGGAGTGGATCCGGGCCAAGGCGAAACACAAGCGCGATGACTCGGCGATCGCCGCCTGGTCCGAGCTGGCCGAAAGGCGGGCGCCGACCGACCCCGATTCGCGCGCGTACTTCAACGAGCTGCACTCCAAGGTCGCACCCGGACGGACGGATATCGCCACGTGGTTTGACCTGCTGGACCTGGATGACTACGTGAGCTTTGGGGGAAAACCCTGAGGCTGGGCACGCGCCATCCCGAGCGTTCCCGCATGCCGCCGCGTGCCTTGGCCGACGTCGCGGGGGATTGCCCGCGGTATGCCTCAGTCGACCCCGCCTACCGCGCAGCATCGAACCGGACCCGGCCCCCGCTCTCCGGGATCGATTCTCATCCCCATAGTGCGCCCGGGCGCGGTGCACGAGGCACATCCGAGACGTCTCACCTTACGATTCGCCTGATCTCGTCGCGGATCTCGTCGCGGATCTCCCGGCAAATGCGCGCGATGTTGCGTCGAGTGTCGCTGGTAGCCATGACCGGGACGCCGCCGAACTCAAGCAGGCCAATGCCAGAATCCGCGTAGACCTCGAAAGCGGCGATAGGGCGGGTCTTGGAACGGGACAAATCGAGTATCCGGACGTTCATGCGGACTTTGGATTGGCCGGCGCCGGCAGCAACCAGCGCGCGCAAGACGGCACTACCGGGGTCGACATGAACGGTCTCGCCCGTGACTAGCCAGCCAGACTTTTGGGATCCGTCATAGAGATGTGTGGGGGCTATCGCCGGGAGGCGCTCCAGAAGGCCCTGTCGGATCGTGGCCTCAACCTGTTTGGCCTCAGCGTCCCGCTTTTGTGGATCACGCGTTGCCCAAGTACCCTTGGATGTGTCGAAACGGCCAACGTAAAGGGCGCTGGGTTTTGAGAGCTTTGTGGCCGGAACAGAACTGGCAGGGCCGATGTCGTGTTTGCTGATGCTCCCGCTGGCACAGCCCAGAAGGGCAAGGATCGACAGGAAAGAGAAACCACGAAATATATACCACATCGACAAAAATAGCACATTTTCAGAACGGATGCGAGCGGTTCCGCGAAGCGCAGGGTGCGCGACACCGAAATCGGGGGTCGTTTGTGTATGGACCACACTCCCCAACGGTCCGCCACGTTTCGGTTGAAAGGGTTCTGTAATGCGCCTCCGAAAGCGTGCGCCTGCGGTTGTTCGGGCGCGGCCATCAACGGTTCGAATGCTGCGTGCCGATGTCTTTGCGTTACCATGTCCGCCAGCGGAGGACCCCACGCGGACTGAAGAATGGCCAATCGCGCAAGAGATTGGGACGGAGCGTGTTGCACTGCCGGAAAGGCCAAACGACCGAGGTGAACCGGGAGTTTTTCGAACTAACCTTGAGTGGGTGGCCGGAGTATCGGCTCACCCATCCGATGGCGTTCGATTGTCTCGGTGATCGTGGAGACATTCTGGAGAATATCTTTGGCCATTGCGGGATCGATGATCTTCAGGCCGTAGTTTTTATCGAGGGCCACGACAATTTGCAGGGCATCGACGGAATCCAGACCGAGACTTTCGGGACCGAACAGCGGTTGGTTGTCACCTATTTCGCCGGGGCCGATCTGGAGCATCAGATCTCGGACCAGAAGTTCCTTAATGGCTTGCTTAAGGGAAGACGTGCCACTCATTTCTTAGACGATACCGCCGTCGATTTCGATGGCGGAGCCTGTAAGGTAACCAGAATCGGGGCAAGCCAAAAAACGCACTGGGGCAGCGACTTCCGCCGGGCGGCTGAGGCGCCTCATGGGGTTTTTCTGCCGTATGTCATTGAGCATCTTTTCGTCAATTCCCGCAAGGGACGCGAATTCATAGGGGGGTGGGGATCTCCGGCGCGGGCGTGTGGCTCTCGAACCATGCGCCTATGGCCTGCTCATTTGCGCCGACGACGCTCACCACGGCGACCGGGCAAGAGCCGCGTCGGATGGCCTCAAATGCTGCCGCGCATTCCCATGCGGCCAGCGTGGGGTGGCCGTGCCCCAGGATGGCCCGGGCGTCCATTCGCCGTCCAGGCCAGTCGGCCCAGGCATCGACTTCCGCACTATCGCTTTTTCGGGTTCCCCCGATGCTGGTGATAAGCCAATGATCTGGTTTCCCCGGGGGCAACTGGGATCGCATGCGGGCCGCGAGGAGGTGAGGCTGGTGGGGCCGGGTGAAGTTCCAGGCATCCGTGACCCCAGACAGGATGGCGCCTTGTCCCGAGGGGGGTACTGCCTTGAGGTAGATGGCACCGGCCCCATCGGCACGGGCGGCATGGCGACTGAAAACGTTGACGCCCTCAGATGCGACCCAATCCGTTTCATCTGCCGCGATGACCAGGCACGCATCGACCTTGTCGGCGAGAAGCCAACTGCCCGCAAGAGCCAGCGCCTGCAGGTACACGCCATCGTCCCCGAGGAGGGTAAGGCTTTCCGAGTTGGTGCCGAGGAGGGCCGCGAGGTGGCTGAGGGGCGCATTGAACACTGTTTCGGGGAATAGCATCGGGCTTGCGGTGACCGGATCGCGCAAGGCTTCTTCGAAAAAGCGACGGGAGTAGTTTGCGCAGCCGATCATGGCGCAGCAGATCAGCCCGAGGCGGCCCCGGTCCTTGGGGTCGGCATTTGATTCGGCACCGAGTGCCTCGAGTGCGGCGGCGATGGCGAAATGGGTGATCGGGCTGGTGCGGCGGAGGCGCGGATGCGACAGAAAGGCGGGGCGGGCTGGTGGGGGTGGGGTCTGTCGTACCCGCAGAGGTTTGGTGGAACCGGGTCGAGCGAGATCCTGCTCTGGCAATGGCACGCCCTGCTCCAGTGCTGAGAACAGGGTGGCGAGACCCCATCCCGCTGGCGAGACGGCGCCCGCGCCGTGGACGAACACGTTGGTCATTGCCACCCCTTCAGGATAAGCGAGGCGCTCGCGCCCCCGAAACCGAACGAATTGGTCATCGCGAATCTCAATTTGGCATCCTTGGGTTCTCGGACGATTGGGAATTTGCAGATGGGGTCGGGGGTTTCGATGCCGGGTTCAGGCGGCAGCCACTGGCCGTGCAGGGCCATGAGGCAAACGACGGTCTCGACAGCCCCCGCGCCGCCGAGCAGATGACCGATGCATGCCTTCGTTGAGCTGACGGGCATCCTTCCCGCGGCGGAACCTGCGATTTCATTGATGGCAAGCGCTTCGGCGGTATCGTTGTACGATGTGCCCGTGCCATGCGCATTGATGTACCCTATGTCCTCGATTGCGACGCTGGCCTGGGCACATGCAGCCCGCATCGTTGCGAATGCGGCTTTGCCCTCGGGTTGCGGTTGCGTCAGGTGGTAGGTGTCGGTGATTGCGGCGTAACCGCAGACTTCGCCCAGAATATTTGCATTTCGGCGCCGGGCGTGATCGAGGCTCTCGATTGCAAGCACGGCCGCGCCCTCCCCCAGCGCAAGCCCATCTCGCCCCGCGTCAAACGGACGGCAGCGCGTGGGCGATAGGGCCTGCAACGAGTCAAAGCCCGCAAACACCAGCTGAGTGATCGCGTCGTAACCGCCCGCCAGGACCCGCTCCGCGCGACCTGTGCGGACCCACTCCCACGCATGGCCAATCGCGTTGGCGCCCGAGGCGCAGGCGTTGGCGATGAGCGTGAGGGGTCCAGAAAAGCCCAGGGCCTCGCACAGTACCAATCCTTGCCGGTGTGCCTGATAATATATTGCGCGCTCCGCCTGGCCACGGCGCGAGATCGGCTCGCGGATCGCCTGGCGGAAGAACGCCTCGCCGAGCGACATGCCGCCACCCGTTGTGCCGAGGATGAGGGGGAGATCCTCGGACGGGTCCCAGCCGGACTGCTCCCAGGCTTCAGCTGCGGCGATCAACAGCATCTTGGCGGCGCGGTCCAGCCGGGTGTGGGATCGGGCCGATAGGCGGGTGGCGGGCATGTTTTCAGGCAGGTCGATCTCGGCGGCCGTCTTAACTCGCTGGCGGGAGACGTCGAAATGCATGGAGGGTCGGAATGCGGTTTTACCGGCCCGAAAAGCCGTGGCGTTGGCATTCCATCCGCGGCCTAGGGCCGTAAGGATGCCGGCGGCTGTGATGACCACGCGGCGTGGCTCTTTGGGCGGAACTGGGGGAGGGAAGAGCATATTCAGATGGGTCTCGGTAAAACTCGTTGCATCAAAGAAAGGTAGCTCCAGAGGGGGCCGACCACCCCCCGTTGCCGGAGGCGGCTGGCCATGGCGTAGTACTGCGGCTGGGGCTCGTTCACTATCCAGTTTGGCGATTGGGCCGAGAACGCCGCGAGATCAGCGGTGACATCATCGGGATCGAGGCCGGGCGAGAAGAAGAAGTGCGGCTCCAGCAGGCCGATTGCGTCCGGGCAGGTCCCGTGGGCCCGGGCGTGCCCGAACAACGGGGTCCCCGGGTATACCCGCATTCCAGTCAGGGCCAGGATCGTGGCGTTTGGGAGCCTCTTGGAATTCTCGTATGTCTGCCGCAAAGTGTCGCGGGTTTCGCCGGGGCCGCCGCAGATCAGAAAATGGCAGTAGTCGATTTTCTCCGCATGGGCCAGTTCGCTGGAGCTGAGGATATCGTCGAATGTGAAACGCTTGCCGTAGGCTTGCAGGACGGGATCACAAAAGCTGTCGGAGCCGAACTCGACGTGCGTCAGGCCGGCACGAGCCATGAGGTGCATCTGTTCTCGCGTGAGGCCCTGCGGGCGCAGGGAGCAGCACCACCGCATCTTCACCCCGCGCCTGATGATGGCCTCGCAGGTTTCCACCACGTGGGATAGCGATGAGTTGAAGACGGAGTCAACGATGAAGCCGTAGCGGGCCCCGTGGCGTTGGAGAAGCAGCATCTCTTCGGCGACCATCTCGGGGGGACGTCGGCGGTGGCTCCGTCCTTCGAGCAAGGGGTATGTGCAGTAGCAGCATTCGAATGGACATCCCCTCTGTGTCTGCAGGTTCAGCATGGAGCTCTCGCGAAGGTAATACTCTGCCAGGCCCGGTGGTCTGCTCGAAGGGTCCGAGTCAAGTCTTGCGCGCGGCGACATGCCGGGATTCGAAACCACGCGGTTGTGCGACCGAAAAAAGAGGCCGGGGATGCCGCGACAATCTTGTCCGGTTTCGAGGGCGGCCAGGAGTTGCGTCAGGGCTTTCTCGCCTTCGCCCAAGATGCCGAAATCGGCGCCGCTAAGTTCCATGAGTTGGTCGGGAAAGATGGAGAATCCACTGCCGCCCAGGATGAGCGGGCAATCAAGGTGCTGGTGGATCTCGTGGCAGAGGTCCACCAGTGGTCCGAAGTGCGTCTCGTGATGCCGGAAGACCACTTCGTCGATGTTGCGCAGGGACATGCCAACAAAATCGGGTCGAAAGTCTCTGATCACGTCCTTAATGGGTGTCTCGTCGAACTGCCGGTCCAACAATCGGGTGGTGTGCCCGGCGCGGCGCGCGGCCTCGTCGATCATTGCCAGCCCCAGGGGAAAGACGGGGTAGGGAAAGTCACACTTGTTGGTGCTGATCAGCAGTATGCGGCTGGGCATATTCGGATCATCTTGAGGCTGTCGGCGATTCGCGAGTCCGACAAGCTTCTAACGCAATTACAGATGAGCGCAAATCCTGGATCTCGGGCGCGCGGTCTTCGATTTGCGATCGATTTTGGGCTTTGGTCGATCGGGGGTAACGGCCACAATTCCGCGATGAGGTGGGCGCGGTATCTGGTGGGGCCCGCACGGCTTCTTGTCGTGGGGTTGATCCTGGGATGGCTGTATGACGCCGCAGGACCCAGATTGTATCCACCCAGTCGCGAGTATGGTTTTTGTTATGGGATGATGCATGGCGCGTTTATGCCGATGGCCTTGCCGGCGCTCCTCATGGGGCGTGACGTGAAGATTTTTTCGCCGGGTGGTGTGGGGCGCGGTTACAAGTTGGGGTACATAGCGGGGATAAACCTCTGCGGCCTAGTGTTTTTTGGCTCGGCGTTCTGGAACCCACGGCGTCGGGCGAAGGAGCCACAGGCCGGTTGATCTTGCGATCGGATGCTGTCGTTTGAGTGGCCTGTATCCAGCTCGGCCGCCGCTCGCGTTTGTTTCAGTATAGCCAGCCGTGATAGATCTCTATGGCATCGAGCGATCCGCCCTTCCAGTAGGAGTTCCTTGGCATGGAGAAGGAAGCACTCCGGGCATCGTAGGTCAGTTGGCTGGGCCGCTCGGGCACATTGGGGTCGTAGGCGGCGAATTTCAGGTGATCGGGCTCCCCCGTGACGGAGAACAGGATCATGCCGTGGTTTATGGTGAGCTGGGGGAATCTAACAAGATGGACAATGGGTGCGATCCCGCTCTGGATCTTGTGAGTCAACTGGGCTGCGGTCCGCTTCTGGTGGTTGCGAGAAATGGGCAAGACCATGCGCCAATGACTTCGAAGAACGTATGATTGCCACGCACCGCCGCAGCAGCACTTCAGGAGTCGCTCGTGCTGCTGGCTGAACTCGCGAAGGCCGCGGAAGCCGGGAAATGGGATACGTTGGCCGGGCTTGGCCGGGACCCTCGGATTCCGGGAGACGACATTGCGGATGCGCTCGCGGTAGGAGGCCGGATCGACGGGCGGTTCCGATGGTTCAAACGAGGCATGGTAGAGGAACTGGCGGGCGGATCGGACGAGGACGAAGCAGTGGTGTGAGTATGTCGGTGGGGGGATCCTGCGTCGAACGACCGGGGGTCCGGCCGCCGTTTCGAAGCGATACTCCCACACCAATTCATTTGGGAAATAGAATGTGTCGCGTTCAAACAGAAATCCGCCCGGGTGATCGGCGTCGGTCGGGGGTGGCGCTGGCATAATCTTCGGGCGGTGCGGGCGGGGCGCACAACCGGCTTGATCTGACGGATAGGGATCGACTAACAGTTTGCCAATGCTTTACGAGCGTTGGCTGGAGGTCGCACGGTCGCGCGGCAAGGACATTGCCCTTCGCGAGCTGGCTTCCGGGCGCGACTGGTCGTTCTCGGCGTTGGCGGAAGAGGTGGAGGCCTCGACATTGATGGAGGGGCCCGTCTCGTTTCCGCGGGGCCAGACGGCCGAGTTCGTGTTGACCGTGCTGCGCGCATGGCGCGCGGGCCGGGTTGTCTGTCCGCTGGAAAGGGGGCAGCCGGAACCGAGCGTGCCGATCCCGCCGGCAAACTGCGTGCACCTCAAGACGACCTCCGCGACGGCGGGCAGGCCGCGGATGGTGGCGTTTACGGAAGAACAACTGGCGGCGGATTCGGACAACATCGTACAGACGATGGGGTTGCGGCCCGATTGGCCGAATGTCGGGCTAATTTCGCTGGCACATTCCTACGGGTTTTCGAATCTCGTGACGCCGTTGCTGCTTCACGGGATCCCGTTGATCCTAGGCGATTCCAGCCTGCCGGAGTCGATCCGGTTGGCGGGGCGGCATGCCGAGGCCCTGACCGTGCCGGCCGTGCCGGCCCTCTGGAGAGCGTGGCATGCGGCGGGCACTATTCCCCCTTCAGTGAAGCTGGCCATATCGGCCGGGGCACCGCTGCCGCTGGAACTGGAGAGGAGGGTATTCGAGGAACTCGGGCTAAAGATTCACAACTTCTATGGCGCGACCGAGTGTGGCGGGATCGCATACGACGTGACCGAAGCCCCCAGGTCGGCGGGCGAAGCGGTGGGAGCGGCGGTGCAGAACGTGGTGCTGAACGTTGGCCGCGAGGGGTGCCTGGAGGTCCGCGGTGCCGCGGTCGGGGAAACCTACTGGCCGGTGGCGGAAGAGGCTCTGGTGCGGGGATGCTTTTTGTCGGCGGACCTGGTGGATATCGAGGGCGGGGCCGTGCTGTTGCGGGGGCGGATCGGCGATCGCATCAACGTGGCCGGCAGAAAGGTCGATCCAGAGGTGATCGAGGGAATGCTTCGCGAATATCGGGGCGTCAAGGAATGCGTCGTTTTCGGATGCCCGGATGACTCACACGGTCGGTCCGAGTCGATTGTCGCGATCGTGGAGACCGATGCGAGCGTCAGCCGTGAGAGACTTAGAGATTTCCTCCTGGGTAGACTGCCGCCATGGCATGTGCCCCGCGATTGGTGGTTTGTGGATTCCCTGCCGGCTGACGGGCGTGGGAAGATCTCGCGACCCGCATGGCGCGAAAAATACCTGACGAATCGTCGGCGCTGACTTGACGGTTGATGTGATGGGGCCGTGCCGAGGATCTTCGCGGGTCGGATGGCGCGGTCACTTGCGGAGGGGTTCCGTGATCTTGAAATCTGGGGGCAGGGTGGGCCGGAAAACGTCATCGGCGATCGGGGCGTTGGGTTCTTGCCGGGTGAATTGGTTCCGCATCCGGGAGCCGTCGGCAAAAGTGACCTCGAAGGTGGCCAATTCGAAATCGTTGGTGGATATCTGGACGGTGAGTTCTGGCACCAGCCTTCGCGTGACGATCTTCGCGGGCTGCATGCGGAGTTCCCAGCGACCATTGCGGGGCACGACGGATACGAGCCGGAATCTCGCATCAAAACTCGCCCGGTCCCGCGGGAAGCCTACATCCAGAAGCGCGAGGGCGTCGCCCATGGGTCCGGATGCCTCTCCGCCCAGGAGATAGCGCTCCGCCCTCTTGAGGCGCGGGTAGATAACCATCATCTGGTCGGCGTCGCGAACGGCGATTGTGGGGGCAGGGTTCATGGTCTCCCAGCGGAATCGGTTTGGGTTGGAGAACCAGACTTTGCCGGTTGACACGAGCGGCCGATTTAGGCTCTTGAGCGCACGGGTCTGGGTGAAATCCGCAGTCCACGTCTTGAATGCCTTCTGGGCCCCGATCCAAGAATCCAGGATCGTGCCGGCATCTGCGGCCGGGGCGAGGGTCGGCCCGCACGCTGGCCCCGCGAGGGCAGCGCAGAGAAACAGTTCCAGCATTCCGCGTGTCAGTCGGTGTGAGACCAGACGGGCACAAAATGGTACCATTGGTCGCGATACTGGCGGATGGCCGGTTCGAAGGCACGCATGATTTGTTGCGTCAGGTGGATTCGCGCATCACGGGTTCCGAGCGCCCGGCGATCATAACAGATCTCCGGCAGCACATGGGCGCAGACGCCATGGCGATCGCGAACGACGCAGACTGGCAGGATGGTGCAGCCGGTGACGCGGGCGAGTTCGGCGGCCGATATCGAGGCGCAGAACGGTCTTTCGAAAAGTGTGACGGTGACTGCGCTGGACGGCGGCGGGCGATCCACGAGCAGCGCCACCACGCCACCGGATTGCAGGCGCTTGATCACGTCCACGAAGGCAAATGCATCTTGGCCGACGACGATGGTCTCGATGCCCCATTGGGCGCGGGACGCCTGGCGCATGGCCGTGAAACCGTTGCTCGGCTCGGCCTGGGACAGCACCACTAGCTTGATCCCGGCGTCGGCCACCAGGGCACCACCGATTTCCCAATCCCCGAGATGCACCGTGACCATGAGGACGCCGTGGCCCCTGGACTGGGCATCGAGCAGAGTGTCGCGGCCGCTCCAATCCACCGAGGAATAGTCCGGGGGCACGCCGGCCTCGTATCTGAGAAGGCCCACCACCTTGGTGCCGAATTGCCAAAAGAGCCGCCGGGAAGCCGCGCGTGCGGCAACGAGGTCGTTGCCCACGATGGGTAGCAAGTTCTCAACGACGATGGTTCGACGCCTTGGGTGCAGGGCAAAGTACATTCGGCTGATGAGCCCGCCGATGGCAGCGCTGAGCCGATGGGGCAAGAGGCGAACGATGTGCTGGCCGGCGCGCCAGATCCCCGCGGTGTAGAACGCGGATGGCCTATGTGCGGGTGGCAGGTCTGCGCCTGGCGTGCCAGCGGTTGTTCCGGTTGACGATTGCGGCGGGCGCCAGGCGAGCCACCATTTCAGAACCGGAAGGAGAACGACGGCGAGGATGATGGCCGCCACGAGGACGGACGTAGGGTTCACGTCCGCGATAGTCCACCCCTGGATGGGAAGAGGGGTCATGGACTCAGAAATCCTTCCAGCCGTTCGCCCGTCCGACGATTTGCCAGCGCCCATCCGCCGTCGGGCGTCTTCGCAAAAGTCCAGCCGGGAATGGGGCGGCGCTGATCACCAAGCGCATTTGCGAGAACGAACCACACCCGATCAAGAGGAGGGGCTTCGCGACCGGCGAGTGTTTTCCGCAGGAGGGGGTATTCGAGGATCCATGAGCCTGCAGAAGCCTGGCCGGTGACCAAAGTGAACGGCGGCTTGGAGAACTGGACGAAGAAGGAATTGGGCGGCCCGCTGGCAAGCGTCAGTTCGCCGTTGATGGGCGACTCGGCATGCCCCGGTGTCCAGGTGGCCTGGCCTTCCCTGACTTTCCATCCGGGCCCGGTGATATCGAGGGGTTGTCGCATCGGCATGCTCGCGCAACCCGAAAGCAGCTGCAGGGCGGCGGCCAAGGGGGCCATGTAAGGCAGCAGGAATGGGATGCCCCACGGGCGTCTCTGGGATAGGCTGGTTGGACAGCTTGGCATCGATGGCCACTCGGTCGCGTTCCTCTTGGGGGGAGACCAACGTATACAGGCGAGACTTCCCCGCGCAAGGCGTTGTGCGCGCGCGCGACCCAGCGCGATACGGACGCTTCGACATGGCTGTTTCATGATGCGGGCGGGTCATCCCCGTTTCGGGTGGGGCGCAGAGCCCACCCGTCCCCTGAGGTTAATCAGGGCACCGAAGTCAGCATCGTCATCCGTGCCGCGAGGGTGAAATATGAATTCGTGAAGCCCCTGTCCCAGGGTTGGAAGAACCGCCTCGATCTCGAGGGCGTCCATCGCGCAGAGGCGATCCAACCCCCAGGTGGTGTCCGAGCATCGCATCGGGAGTGGTGAGCGGGCCAATGCCCGGGTTCCCACCAGCCGCAGGACCCGGGCGTGCGCCGGCAGACGACGGGAGAAGGGTCTCACATTGAAACCGCGCAACCAGCCACCGAAGGATGCTGGCAATAGAGCGCCAATGGCCTGGAGCACCGCGGGGTGCGCGTGGATGTGGTGGTGGGAATTGACGAAGGAGCAGGGGATGCCACTCATCTCGAATAGATTCCATTGGGCGGACATCTCGGCCCGAATCCGTCGGCCAAAGAACGCCAGGAGAAGCCCGGCCATGAGGGGCGAGCGGCCCCAGGGCCATGATCCAAACGTCGCGGGTGTCGAGTCGCACAGGTGGATGTGCCAGCCCAGCCGGAGCCCGGGGTGGTCTCGTGCGATCTCGATGGCCTGCTCGGTGCCCGGTTGGCCCAGCATCAGGCTGGCGCCGTGCAGCGCTCCATTCAGGTGGCCCTCGCGTATTGCGTTATTGGTGGGGGCGTCCCTTCCAAAGTCGTCAGCTATGAAAATGACCTGCTGCATCATGGGGCCGCCGACGGACAATTCCCTCGCGGACAAAAATTTACAAGCTTTGCTTTGAATGATCCCACTGATATTGAAGCCGTACCAACGCATGTGGCATTCCGAGGATGGCATCGTCCTGGTGACTGGAGGGACAGGGTTCATCGGCAGGTGGCTGGTGCGTGTTTTGCTGGATCAGGGGACTCGCGTCCGGCTCTTGTGCCGATCGGTGGCCAAGGCGGAGGCGCTCTTCGGGCCTCGGCCGGAAATCATGGAGGGGGACATCTTGGATGCCGCGGCCGTGAGGAGGGCATGCGACGGTGCCAGGGTGGTGTACCATATTGCCGGGCTGTATGCGTTCGGCGCCAGGCATCGCGGAGATCTCTGGGCGACCAATGTGGGTGGTACGGAGAATGTGCTGGCCGCCTGTTGGGGCGCGGCCGTTGAGGCGATGGTTCACTGCAGCACGGCGGGGATTCTGATTTCGCGTCAGGGTCCGGCCTCGAGGAGGGATTTTCCGGCGCGGGCCCCCGCCCGGTGTCACTACAAGCAATCCAAATGGAGGAGCGAGCGGGCGGTGTTGGATGCCGCTGGCCGCGGTTTGCCCGTGACGATCGCCAGCCCCACGGCGCCCATTGGCGCGGGGGATGATCGGCCAACGCCGACGGGCCAGATGATCCGGGATCTTTTGCGCGGGCAGTTTCCTTTTTACTCGAACACGGGATTGAATCTGATTGCCGTGCAAGATGTCGCCGAGGGTCTTTTGGCCATCGGGCGTCGCGGCGTGGCCGGCGAGCGGTACATCCTGGGCGACCGGAATATGTGGCTGAAAGATTTCTTGAGTTTGGTGGCGTCCAGGGCGGGGCCAGGCGTGCGCTTTCCGAAGGTAGCGATGCCGTGGCCCTTGATCGCCCTGGGGGGAATTCTGGGAGAATTCGCCGGTGGCTTTGTGCGACGGCTCGATGAGCGATTGTGTTGGGAGACGGCCTATTTTGCGCGCCAGAGGCAGTTCTTTGAGCTTGAGAGTTCTTACGAACCGCTGGGTTGGCGCCCGAGCCGGTCCCTGGAAGGAATCATCTCAGAGACTGTGGCCTGGTTCTCTGGGACGTGGGGTGACTTCGCCGCCAAGGGCGCCGACTCGCCCGAACATTCGATTCGCGGATGACTGCCGTCTCTCTGGTGCTCATCGGTTGGTCGGTGTCGGCGGCCGTCTGGTGGTTGGTGGCGCGGTGGTTGTTGGCCGCGGCAAATCGCAAGGCGGGAGAGGTGGCTGTCGCGGCGCCATCATTGGGCCTGTCGATTTTCAAGGCGATACCGCGAGGTCTCGGGGAGGCCGCTTACGCGCAGCTGGAGGCGGCAATGGAATCGTTCGTCGCCCAGATGGATGAGAGGAGCGAGATCCTGGTGGGAGTGCCGCAGGAACAGGCTGGGCCATGGCAGCGGGTGATCGAGCGGTGGTCGCGCACCAATCCCAAGGCCCGGATCAAGACGGTGTGCCGGCGTGCACCGGAGCACAGGGCGAACCCCAAGATCGGTTGGATGGAGATCCTCGCCGGACAGGCGGACGCGGACTACTGGCTCTGGTCGGACGCGGACATTATAGCTCCCGATGGGCTTCTGAACTCCATCCGGCAGGGGTTGGCGGAAGGGTGCGGTGTTGTCACATGCGCCTATCGGGTGAGGAATGTGTCCGCTGCGATCGGGGCGCTGGATGCGCTGTTCGTCGATGCCGAGTTTCTGCCGGGGGTCTTGTTGCTCGGCAGGCGGGGGACTTCGGCCTCGGCCTTTGGGGCGGCTGTCGCCTTCCCGGCCAAGAGGTTTAAGGAGCGGGTCTCGTGGGATGAGCTGGGCGGTTGCCTCGCGGATGATTTCTTGATTGGGCAGCGGATGGGCCCGGTGCGGCTGTGCCCGGTGATCGTAGAGACCATTGCGCTTCAGACGCGCATCCTGCCGGCGCTCCGCCATTACTATCGGTGGCACAAGACGCTGAGATGGTGCCGCCCGCTCTCGTACGCGTCGATGTTGAGCATCCTGCCGCTGTTGGGCTGGCTGGTGGCCATTGCATTCTCCCCGTCGTGGTGGGTGGCTTGGATCGGATTCGTAGGCCAGTGGGCGTTTGAAGTGCTGGTGGCCATGGCGTCGCTTTCGGCGATCGGATGCCGTTATCCGCGCACCGCCTGGTGGGTGCTGGGTCTTTGGCCAGTGATCCGTTGTGTCACGTGGGCGGCAACGTGGTTCCCGATCTCGGTGGTGTGGGAAGGCGCCAGGGAGCGATGGTCCAACGCCGGCATATCACGGCCACGGGACGGATGACGTTCCAGCGCTTCCCGGAAACCGATGGCGGCTTCCCTACGTGGTCCGAAGGGCCCGCAGAGACCTGAAGAATTCGAAACCCTCCCTGATGCGCCTGACGCAGATATCTTTGTCGGCGAGCATGGTCTTCAGGATCCGGAGTATGGGCCTGGGTCTCAGGAAATACCTGCGGTAGAAGCGATCGACGGCCTCAAGCATGTCGTCACGACTCAGACCCGGGTATTGGAGGACGGCATCCTGGTAGCCATCCCCGCGCACAGACGCCGTCTCGAGGGGCCGGAGCCAGCCGTTCGCCTGCGCCTGCTCAAAAAGCTCCGTGCCGGGGTATGGCGCGGCGAGGGAGACCTGGATGCTGAACACGTCGAGGTCCATTGCGAACCGGATGCTCTCCTCGATCGTATCTGGTGTCTCACCGGGCAGGCCAATGATGAAAGTTCCGTGGATGGTGACGCCGGCCTTCCGGCAATCGCGTGTGAAAGCGCGCATCTCGCCCAGGGTGAGACCCTTCTTGATGTTGCGCAGGATCTCCCCGTTGCCGCTCTCGTAGCCGACGAGCAGGAGGCGGAGGCCCCGATCTTTGAGGAATCGGATATTGTCGTGCGTCAGATTCGCGCGGCTATTGCAGCTCCACGTCACTCCCAACTCCGCGAGGCCGGACGCGATCTCCCGGGCCCTAGGCAGGTTGGCGGTGAAGGTGTCGTCATCGAAGAAGAACTCTTTCACCTCCGGGAAAATGTCTTTCATCCGTCTCACCTCGTTCACGACGGTGCCTGACGACCGCACGCGATATTGGTGGCCCCCTATGGTCTGGGGCCAGAGGCAGAAGGAGCAGCGGGCGGGGCACCCGCGACCGGTGTAGAAGCTTATGTACGGGTGCAGGAGATATCCGATGTAATATCGCCCGATGTCGAGATCGCGACGATAGACATCGGCGACCGAAGGCAGGTCATCCATGTCGGCCAGGAGTTCGCGGTCGGGATTATGCCGCACTTGGCCTTCGCGGTCGCGATAGCTCAGCCCTTTGATGTCTTCGAAAGGTCGGCCATCGGCGACATCCTTGCACGTGTAGTCGAATTCCTCCCGGCCGACCCAGTCGATCGCCCGTGATGAATTGAGCGTAGCCTCGGGCAAGACCGCGGGATGGGGTCCGACGAACCCGATCACGGTGCCGGGGCGTTGTGCCTTCATGGCCTCCGCCACACGGCAGTCGTTCTGCAGGGATGGCGTTGAGGTGTGCAGGATGACATGGTCAAAGTCCCGGGCGATCCGGAGGCATTCTTCGCGGCTAATCCCGTGTGGGGGACAGTCGAGGAGGCGCGAGCCGGGAACCAGAGCGGCTGGCTGGGCAAGCCAGGTGGGATACCAGAAGCTCGTCACCTCGCGCCTGGCCTGGTAGCGCGAGCCCGCGCCACCGTCGAAGCCCTCGAAGCTGGGGGGATTCACAAAAAGGGTGCCACCCATACGTGCTCGAAAGATATGCTAGGGATCAGACGCCCGAAATGCAAACGGCACCCGAGAGTTACGCCCGCGCGACCAGGGGATCCCTCGCGAAAGGGACGGCCTAAAAAGTGAACTCTATGCGAGAGGATGCCGTGCTATTGGATGTGCGTCCGGATCTTGGTCGTCTCGGCGCGTATGAAATCTTGGGAGAAGATGGACCGCAGTTCGCGGACGACGAGTCGGTGGAGATGCGCCTGGCCGCCCGATACGGTGAGGGAGAACGAACGATCGGAGGGGTCGGGAAAAAACACGCCCGAGTGCGTGACCTCGCCGCGGTTTCCGAATAGCTCGATGCTGGCGCGATCCAGCAGTGTCCGCAGCACCAGTCTGCCATCCGTCAGGGGGAGCGACAGGGTGCGCCCAAAGGCCTTGAGCTTCGCGTCTTTGATCTCGTAGGTGATCTCCTCGCCGCGCAGCACCAGGTTCACGCGCTCGGCGCCCTGCGGTTCCATCTCCAGTTCGATGTCCAGCAGATCGTGTCCGATGCCCGCGAGCGGGTTATCGCCTGGATTCAGTGCGCGCACTGGCGATTGGTGTTCTCTCGCATAGAGCATCTCGATCTCCGGGACCGGCTGGCGGAACAGGCGTGGCCCGTCTGGAGTCGTGCGGAGGGTAAGTTCGCGCGGGAAGCTCATCTGCTGGTTGAATGGCATGCCGGGGTAGGCGTTTGGCGTTTCGGTTTTCGGGCCGCTGCCTTTCGCAAGAATCCACTTTGTCCGGGCGGGGTCACCGTCCACGGGCATCTCGAACATGTCGGGACACTCCCAATACCACGCGCCCGGCCCGATCTCTTGGAGGAGGGCCCATGACCTGAGGTCCTTGGAGCGGAACAGGCCATACGTGGCGTGCTCGCGATCGGCGTTGTTCCGAGACAGCGAGAGAACCATGAACCACGCGCGGGTTGGCTTGTGCCAGAAGACTTTCGGGTCGCGATCGTTGTTGTCGCGAGTGCTGAGGATGGGGTTGCCCGAGAACTTCTCAAATGTGCGCGCCCCGTCGGTGCTGTAGGCCATGCACTGTGTGGCCTTGCGGCCGGATTTCGCGTCGGGATGGAGCGTATAGAAGAAAAGGAACGGCGGATCATCCCCGCGCCGCAAGCTGGAGGCATTTTCCCAGTCCACGAGACCCGATCCGGAGAAGATGGCGTCATTTTCTTCGCAAGGGATGGCGGTGGGCAGATGGCGCCAGTGGAGCAGGTCGTCGCTGGCGGCGTGGCCCCACACCGTGGCGGGACTGCCCGGGGGCCGGTGCTGGTGAAACAGGTGCCACCACCCCTTGTAATGGATCATGCCATTGGCATCGTTGATCCAACCGGTTCGCGCCGTGTAATGGAATTGGGGCCTGAAGGTCTCCTGAAAAAGAGTGGTGGCGTCCGAGCACACGGACTTCCGTTCATCGCCCTGTGTGATGTGATCGACGGCGAGCGCGCCGTAGGTGGCGTTATCGTTGGCGCGGATCCGCCCAGTCTGGCCGATCCACTCGCCGACGGCCCAGCTTCGCCAGCGAAGCGAATTGTCGCCGCGTCCCTCGGTGGCGGCGCCCGCGCGGACGACGCGGCCGCCCACGATCAGCTCGGTGCCCAGGACCGCCGGCAGATCGCGATCGGCCCGAAATGAGGAAATTGATGAAGGGCCGCTGGATAGAGAACTCCGGTGAAAGGAGCGTGCCCCTGGGGCCGGTGCCGCCACGGCCGCTGAAAGCCAACCCTTCGCCGCGCTTGCTGTGAAACCGCGGGTTGTCGCCCGGTCGAAGCGGTGCCGAACCGAACGCATCGCCAGTCGTGCTCCAGTCGCCGAATGTCGCTCCCTCAAAATCGCCGAGCACGATGTCTGGCCGCGGGGTGCTTGCACTGGACGCTAGGCAGGCAACGAGGGGGAATATGCCTGCCGCCCAGCGGAAATGACGGATGACGGCCCCATGCCGCTCATCGTTCCGGCCGGGGTCCGCCGGGCCGCAGACCCGGAAGAATCGTGTCATTCCGCGGTCGCTGCCAGTGGTGCGACGGGTATTCGCGAGCGCCTTTCCCACGTGAACAGCATGGCAGACGCAGGTTTCGGATTCCAGGGGCGTTCGTCGCCCGACTTCTGAGAGTTCCTTTTGATGCGGGTCGCATTTCTTGTCCCGCGCGGCGAGAAACCACCGGGGAAGAAAATGGGACGTAGGAGCGCGCTTGCGCGCGATTCGCGCATTGGATCGCATGCAAGCAGGCTCCTGCGATTTGGCGTCGGAATTCTCGAGTCAGGACGACAGGAAGAAGAGTTTCTCCGCGGTTTTGCGGAGCAGGCAGGCGCGGTCGTGGTCGGTGAGAAAATCGAGTCGGAAGCGGATCAGGTCGATTGAATCGCGGTATGCGTGGCCGTCCATCATCTGCCATGGGCCATCGGTGGCCCACATCAGCCGCTCGGGGCCATAGGCGTTCAGGACGCGCCGAATCAAAGGGGCGAGGTCGAGGTGAGGCGCCTTCTTTGCGCCGAGCGCCGAGAAAGCCGAGACCTTCACCCGCACGTTCTTGTTGCGGGCCAGCCCGCAGAGGGCATCGATGTCGGTTTCCCTGAATTGACCGTCGATCCCTATGCGGGCGAGATGATCGATCACGACCGGCGTCTCGGGAAAACGGGCGCTCATCCGATCCAGAGCGGGCAGATGCTGGGGATTGATCAATGGGCAGATTGCCAGACCCGCGTCCGCCGCGCACTTCCACATGGCGGCCATCCCATCGCCGTCCAACCAATGCTCGGCGGACGCCTGCCCGGGGCCGATGCGGAAGCCACGGACGCCCTGATGGGCAAGGGCGAGCATCGTCGCGCGCGGTTTGTCATCTGGATCGACGACGGCGACGCCCGAGAAGATCCCCGGATATTTGTGCATCATGTGCAACATGTAGGAATTGTCGCTGCCGTAGTAGCTGATCTGTATGAGGACGACACGGGTGACGCCACAGGGGCGCGTGTGCGTGAAAAGGTCCTCGGGGGTGAAGCTCGGCCGCCGCATTTTCTCCTTGGGAAAGCCGGCCTTGAGCGGATACCGGACGAGGTCGTCCGACCAGACATGGACATGAGCGTCGATGTATTGCTCTCCACGGGGGTCAGCGACGGGCGGATCGGCAGCCGCTGTCCCTCTCGCCAGGGCAGAACCGATGACCGCCAATGCCCCGGCACCAAGGAATTCGCGACGGGTTGGACGATTTCGCTGTGGGAGGTTCATGGGATCATACATTCACTGTAGCTTGATGATCCAACCCGCGATCTCTCGCCGGAGCGACTGCCAGTGGTTCCCGTCGAAACGGACGGCGAGGGCATTGATGAGGGGGGACTCGCCCGCGGTGCCGATGGCACCCTGGCCCATGATGAGGCCGGTATCGGCATCGACGGCACCGGGTGCGGGCGCCGGGGCGGCAACGACTTCTCGCGGGGCGGATCGCGGGTTGCGGATCAGTCGCCTGAGGTCATCGAGGAACCGCTGGGCCGCGGCGGCTTCTGCGGGTTTGCGCCCCGTTGCGTCGGAGATCGCCTTTTCCAGGGTGGCTATATATCGCAGGTCGTCGCCGCCCTCTCGCATCGCCTCGTAGCAGCGCGTGGGGACCAGATCCGCCGGATCATCCGGGCCGGGGAAGGAGAGGCCCCAGTCGTGTCCCTTGGATTCGCGCCCATCGGTATCGTCGAACGGATTCTCGAAATATGCCTGATATGTCCAGGGGCAATGTGCGGTGAAGGGGCTGGCCCAGAGATAGACTCCGTTGATGATGCGCGACCACTCCGGGGTCCAGTAGGTGCCGCGGGCGTTGTGGTAAAACCACGCCTCGTCGCCGCTGGCCTTCAGTTCCTGATCGTATTCATCCATCGTGTGGCCGCGGGCGAGCCACAGCTCAAAACTATAACCGTGGTTGCAGCGGAGGTCCACGAACGGATCGAGGTCTTTGCGCCAGGCGTCCATCTCATCCCTGACGGAATTGAAGGTGATGTATAATTTTACCCCTGCCGTTTGGCGCGCGGCCCTGCTCAGGCGGATGTATTGATCGAGCAGCTTGCGGCTGCCAAAGACCTCATCGAGGTGCGAGACAAACAGGCGAAAATCGGGCGTTTCGCCCTGCAGTCTAAGGAATTGCAGCAGGGCATCCTTGGCGATCCGGTGGAACTCCACATCGCCGTCCAGCGATGAGCCATCCCCTTTGCCCAGATCCTCGTGGCCGAGCATTCGGGCCAGGGTGGGGAAGGAGGTGTCGAGGACAACCGTCCCCTCGCGGAAGCCCGCAAGGCGCAGGAGTTCGAGTCCCTCGCGCACCTCCGTGAAATCGGGTGCGATCCTCCCCGCATCCTGACCGTACTGGATGCCAAGGTGCGCGAACAGATTGCGGATCCCGTGGTCGCGCATATCTCCCAGCTCGCGGAGCGTGCGCGTCCTGTCGCGCATCCTGCGGCCCATCGTGTAGTACGACGCCAGTGTTTTCCGGGGATGATCGACAAGGCGGATTGGCAGGGCATCCAGCTGAAGCGGCACCCTGCATTCGCCATCCGAATGCGCGATCACGATCCAGCCCTCGTAACGCCCAGGTGCCAGGTTCTCGGGCAAGCGAAATTCCAGCCAGGTTTCGCGGAACTCGCACGCGGGAATATCGAGGGGCTGCCAGCGTGGCAGGAATCGGCCGACGATATCGGTCTCGGACCTCTTCGCCGTATAGATTTTTCGCATGGGGGTCCTGACGACCCGACGGACGATGACTCGATCACCTGCGAGGGGGCCCGCTTTGCCATTTAGGTCGGACACGTGCACCGAGACATTTCGGAGGGACTTGCCGGCGACGATCAGAAGCGTCGCGGGCTCGGTCTCGCCTGGTGACGCGAAGAGTTCGACGCGAGGTGGGTGGAAAGGCGGAAGGTTCGACGGGTCCGCATCGTCGAGATAGCCCTTGTCCAGGACGATGACGCCCCCCTCGGCCACGGCGTCTTTTGGCGGCGTGCACCGATAGGTGCCGGGCGGCTCGTTGAACCTCCATCCGTAGCCTGGTTGCGTTCTCGGGCTCACGGGCCGAGCCGCCAGGCGGCCCGCATCGGAATATCGCGAGACGCGGCTGATGCACAATTCGTCGATGACGAAATCTCCGCCCTGGATGCGGATCACCTCGGGCTCCGCTTGCGGGGGCAACGCGCCGGATTGGGAGGCGGCCTTCCGCCCGTCGAGCCAAAGTGCAAGTTCCCCATTTTGCCAGCAGGCGGCGACGTGATGCCACCCATTGGCCTCCCACGCGCTGATATCATGATCGGCCCGCCGATACACGAAATTCGTCGTGCCGGTCGGGGTGCCGAACATGCCTATGCCAAAACGGCCGTTGTCCAGCTTGTTGATGCTGATCTTGTCTCGCTCTTTTGCGCCGGCGTCGAAGATGTGCCGCACTTGCCCGTCGTTGCCACCCCACCGCGGTTGGATCCAGAATTCGACCGTTCCCGCAGCTCCGGGAAAATTGCCTTTTCCGCCAAATGTGAGCGCGTCCCGCTTTCCCATGAAGATCGCCCCATCAAATCGCCCTTTGGGGGTCGGGGTACCGCCGCCATCGGCGAGGCTGATCCCGAGCGCGTGGTCGGCGTTGGGGGTCTTGTCGAAGTGCGCGAGCAGCAGCGTGTGCTCGTCGGGGCCCAGGGGATGATCTGGCGGCGCGGCCTTAGCCGCGGCGCACATCGTCGCGACGAGCAGGGTGATCGTTCGCATCATGGCGAGATTGGCACGGCCTCGGCGTCGATCAACCGATCGTTCCTCATGAGCTTTACGCAGGTGGCATTTCCTGCGATCTGCGCGAGCCCCATAGAATTGTTTCCGGCGTGGGCGCTCTGTTCCAAGAGTGCCTTGCCGTCCTTGTCGCAGAGGCGCAGCCGATCGCCATCGGTTGCGGCCGCGACACCGATGTCCAGGCCGGCGCCATTTCGGGACGCTGACAGCTGGTCTGGCAGCAAGGCCAGGCAGGCCACGTCATCCCTCGGGAGAAAAATCCGGACGACCCCGTCGGCCGCGGCGACCTCGCGCGACCCGAGGAGGTCAAAGAGGTGTTGGCCCTGGCCCGGCTTGAGCCCGAGGGCGGGGCCCTCGAAGGAGTGGCCCATGGCGTTGTAGAGGGTGAACAGGGTCTTGCCGGGGCCGTCAAAGCGATTGGCGTAGAGGAACTGCGCCAGGGTGGGCACGAGAGGCTCGGCTTTGCGGCCGCCAAACGCATCGCCGTTCTCGTGGAGGACGTGATACATCGCCTCGGGATAATACCGGCCGAAAGAGGCCACCGCATTCCAGAACTTCTTTCGATCTTTCCGATCGGCGCCGCGGTGGTCGAGCTCGTAGGCGCGGCATTCTGGGAAATAGAAGCGCTGCGTATTGCATTCCAGCGGCCGCAGGGGGGACGCCTGCACCGTGAGGTCGTATGTGATGCAGCCCTCGAGATATTGCATGAGGTAGTCGTATCCCGGGTGCTCGGTCGTCAGGACCGATCCGGGCTTTGCCTCGTCCATTGCGGCGTGGATCATCTTGGTGGCCTCCGCGACGGCCCTCTGCCACTCCGTGCATCCGCGCTCCGCGAACGTGTGTTCGTGCAGGGTGCTGAAGCACGCCCAGCCGCGATGGCCATACTCGTCCAGCCGGATGCCGTCCGCGCCGGTTTCCCGCATCACGCGACCCATGGCGCCCGCGACCCACCGGCGAACGTCGGGGCAATCGTGGCAGGGGTTCCACACTTCGTAGGCCGTCGAGTGTTTTCCGTTGGCCTCGACGACGCCCCAGGCCTTGCCGTGCGCGCGGCCCACTTTGCTGGCGTCGTCCATCCGGAAGGGGTCCGTGTAGAGCGTCACCATCGCACCGAGATCCCGAAAGGTGCCAATCGCCTTTCGGAACGCGGCCAGTCCCCCGAAGCGCTCGTTGTAGCCGTCGTAATCGCCGGGCTGGTTGTTCCACATCTTCTGGCCCGTGACCGGATCTTTCACGAAATACGATTGCCAGCGTTTGATCGTCGTCTCGCTCAGGACCTCGTGCAACCGCTCGAAGGGCGTGCTCCACGGCCCGAGCGTAGACCAGTCCCACCATGACATCAGCTCGACGCAGTCGGTCATGGGTCTGATGATGTCGGTGCGGTACGCCCCATCCCTAAACAGGACGCTTTGGCCCCAGCCGGCCGCGATCATGTTGACGATGCCATCGAGGCGGGAAGGGTAGGGACGGAATCTCCAGGTCCGGTGGCACCAGTCGGCGTAGTTCCTCATGGCCGCATGCCAGTCGCCGGCGTGTGGTTCGATCGCCGCATCCTTGGCCCGGAAGGATTCCCCGGGGCCGCGCGTGTGCCGAAGATACTCGAAGGCGAGGCCGGTCCCCTCGATCGCCTCAAGCGAGTTCGTCCACTTGTACTCTTCGGCCGTCCTCAGATAGCACTTGTCCCCGTCCGCCTCGACCTGGCCCGCGACGTGTTTGCGGAGGGCGAAGATCTTGTGGCGACCGTCGTCATCGAGGCAGCGCATGGAGAGCCCGGCGCCGCGGGCTGGACTGAAAATGTCCATCATCTGGTAGAGCGCCTCATGGTCCCCGTAACCGCGTCGGAGAATGGCTGGCGAGTCCGAGATGATTCCGCCACCCCACGGGAAGAAGTAGTAGTCATCCGCAATGGCGTCCGATACCGCGAGGCCCGAGAGATGGGGGAAGGCTACCTTCAGGTCGATGGGACTATCGTTCTTGTTCACGAGCTCGAGCCCCATGCGCAGGGCGTCGTCTATCTTGACCGTCAGGTTCGCCCGAAGGCCGGTGTCGGCGCAATGCAGCACGGCCGTGAGGCCCGTTTCGCCGGACCGCCAGTCGATGGATTCGCACGCGAAGTCTCTCGACCCGGCGTACCGCCTCCCGGCGGTCTCCACCACGAAAATGGCACAGTCCTGCGGGTGGCGCAACATCTCGGCCGCTGCCAGATCGTTGTAGAGCGAACGGAGTCCCAGACGTTTTCCCGCGGTGAACTCGCACCGAAGGGTGGCATTCTCGAGAACAATCCGCCCCGACTCGACGCGGCAAGCGGGCCGGCGATCTGCGGGTCGGCCCTTTGGATTGGAGACACGCGGGGCGATATCCAGCCGTCGCGGCAGGGGGTGATGATCCAGGGATCCGCTGATCGATACCTGCTTCAGTGCGAGGTTCTTTGGAAACCGGATACCGCCGGGCTTGAAGGCGAGCGGGGCGGGCAGGAGCGTTTCAAAGTGTGGGCCCCGGGCTTTGACCGGCGGCTCCCTGGCCTCGCCGGTCTCGTCAAGCCACTGCACGGAGAACTCGCGGTCGTCTGTGGTTTCCGCGACTGCGACAAGCGGCGAGAGGGGATCCATGCCGAGCGGGTTCCATTCGACGCGGGCGGCATCGCCGTGGGCACCGGCATATGCGATGAACTGGTGCTCGTCGCGGGTGCGGTTATCGGGAGGGAACCACGTTGCGACGAATTCGGTCTGCCCTTGCAGCAGGTACAGGCGAACCATGTACTCACCCGCTCCGCCGGGCACATTCAACCGATCCTGGCGCCATGGGGCACCCTTCGCCAGCGTCACCCAGCTATTCTTGCATGGCACGCTGCGATCAATGCCGAGGTATAGGTAATCGTCCGGCGCCTTTCCGGACGCCGCCGCTTTTCGCAGCAGGATCTCGTTTGGCCCGCGCACCAGTTCCTCTTTCGGTATGGGAAAATCATGCCAGCGCATCGCGTCGGTCATCGATTTCTTCTCGATGTAGACCGGTACGCCCGAGCGCGTCTCGTGGCGATGCACCCTGCCGTTCACCACGATCTCGAATGCCTCGTCAAGCCCGTTTGGCTTTATCTTGGGATTATTCCAGGAGTAATCCCGCACGCAGAAGAATATGGAGAGCCTCGCGCCAGAAATCTGGCGCCACGCATCCTCCGAGACGCCGCTGAGATCGAGGGATTTCTTCGCGCGGTAATCGGGCTGCAACTGGTGGGTGTTGCCCATGCTCCCGTTGGACCACACCCCCGCATCGTCTCGGATCACCCACGCGATATCCGAGATGCGTTCGATCGTCGATGGCCGGGCGCAGGGGGCAGGGGCGGCCAAGACCACCGCGCACAGGAGGCCCACATGGGTCATCCGGTGATTCCGGGGCCGCGCGGATCCGGTTTCCATCGATGGGCGAGGATGCCTTTGGGTCTGGAACATGGCAGGGGCGGAATCCGTTGTGCGAGTCGCAGTGCGCATGTTGTATCGACCGGGAAATCAGCCAACGAAATCCACGTCGAGGCAGCGGCGCACCGTTTCGGTGAGGGTGGAGGGGCTGTAGGGCTTCGAGAGAAAGATTTGGCCGGGGATTTCATCCGGATTGGATTCGGAGGCGTCGCGGCTGTAGCCGCTGCTGAAGATGATCTTCAGGTCGGGGCGGGCCGCGCGCAGCCTTTCCGCCAGCTCGCGACCCGTCATGCCTCCGGGCATGACGATGTCGGTGAGGAGCAGGTCGATCGTGTCCCGGGCAGATTCCCAGACGCGCAGCGCGTCGTTGCCGCCGGAGGCGAGCAGGACGTTGTAGCCCTGTTTCTTGAGACACGTGTGGAGAAACTGGCGGACGGAATCGTCATCTTCGACGACCAGTAACGTTTCGGCGCCGCGAGTGGAAGGCTCGCCGAGAGTTCGCCTCGGGGCCACGACGACATGGGAGGAGGAGGGGCTGGTGGGGAGCAGGATTTTGAACGTGGTGCCCCTGTTGATCTCGCTGGCGCATTCGATCCATCCGCCATGTTGCCTCACGATGCCGTAGGCCGTGGCCAAGCCGAGGCCGGAACCCTTGCCAATTTCCTTGGTCGTGAAGAATGGCTCGAATATATGCGAGCGCGTGTTCTCGTTCATGCCGCAGCCGGTGTCGGTGATGGTGAGCGTCGCGAACTCGCCGGGCCGTGCCTCGGGGTTCCTGCGGGCATGTGCGGCAGAGACTGCCTCAAGCTCGGTTTCGATCATGAGCCGACCGCCATCGGGCATGGCGTCCCTGGCATTGACGGCAATGTTGACGATGACCTGCTTGATCAGGCCGGCATCGATCTTGACCTTCAGTTTGGCGGGCGAGCACTTGCACTCGAGCGAGATGTCTTCCCCGATGAGCCTCGCGAGCATCTGCGTGATATCCGCCAGCGCCTCGTTGAGGTCAACGACGTGCGTCTGCATGACGTTCCTGCGGCTGAATGCCAGCAGCTGATGCGTCAGGTTGGCCGCCTGCTCGCCAGCCTTGATGAGTTCTTGGACCTGGTCTTTCGAGGAGGGAGAGAGGTTGGCGTCCTCTTCCAACAGGCGGGCATTGCCGAGGATCACCGTTAGGATGTTGTTGAAGTCGTGGGCCGCGCCGCCGGCCAATTGTCCCACCGCCTCCATCTTCTGGGCCTGGCGCAGCTGGACCTCGAGCTGGACGCGGGTTTCTTCGGCGTGGTGCCGTTCGGTCACATCCAGCACGAGCGACGCGACGGCGATGACCGAGCCCGAGGCATCCACGAGAGGCGTATTATACCATTCGCAGAAGATCTCGCGGCCATCCTTGGTGATGTTCCGGTTGGTGCTCCGGGAGCCGCCGCGTTGGGCGACCAAGGCATCCCAGACCTTGTTGACTTGGGGCCGGACATCGGGGGGGACGAGGAGTTCGGCGGAGTGGCGCCCGATTGCCTCGGCGGCCGTGTAGCCAAAGATCCTTTCCGCGGCCGCATTCCAGGATGTGACCTGAAAATAGAGGTCCCATTCGATGACCCCGAGCGGGGTCTGCTCCACATGGAGGGCGAGGAGTTGGCGGGAGGTGCGGAGTGCCTCTTCCGCCTGCTTGCGCTCTGTCACGTCCCAGAACAGGCATTGCACCCCCGAGATCTGGCCGTCGGCATCGCGCAGGGGGAATCTCAACATCTGGACGAAGGTCTCTTGTCCTGCGGGACCGGTGTGTCGCTCGACGGTCTCGGACGTCTTGCCGGTCTCCATCGCGCGCAGGTCATCGGCGCGGCGTTTCTCGACTTGCTCCATCGGGAACAAGTCGATGTCGGTCCTGCCCAGTATTTCGTGGAGGGGGCGACCAAACATCTGGCAGCACCGGGAGTTTGCGAAAGTGATGTGCCCTTCGCGGTCCGTGCGATAGATGGCCTGGGGGAGCTGTTCCACAAGTGAGTGATAGAGGAGTTCGGACTCGCGAAGCTGGGTGACGGCGCGATGGCGTTCGGTGATATCGCGCGCGATGCCCTGTACCCCGAAGGGTTGACCATCCTTGTGCAGGAGGCGCAGGCTGGCCTCCAGCCAGAGTAGTCGGCCATCCTTCGTGCGCACCTGCACCTCGTACATGGAAGATCCACGGGCGATGAGCGCGGCCATGGCCTGGCGCAGGCGCCCCATGTGCTCGGGGATTATCACTTGTGAGACGTTCATCCGGAGGAACTCGTCGCGGGAATAACCGAGGAGTCGCTCGCCTGCGGGATTGATGGATTTGTAGTTACCCTCGAGGTCGCGTGTGAGCACCATGTCGGTGGCGTTTTCGATGAGTTCGCTGTGGCGGCGTTCGAGCTGCGCCTCCTGTTCGACCTGGGCGCGAATGAGCCGCGCCTGGCTTGCGACGCGACGGCGCAACGAGTAGGTCCAGACGATGAACGCCAGCAATCCCGCCAACAGGACGAGCGCCCCGCGCCACAACCAGGGAGACCGGAGCCACCAAGGGACCGCTTCTTGCGGCTGCGTCCACTTCGCCATGATGGCGCGGAACTCCTGGGGGGTGATATCGTTCAACCCTTTTTGCAGGATGGCGCGGAGGCGATCCTGTCCCTTTAGGACGGCCAGGTGGTGCGGTGCGACGAAGAGTGTTTCGGGCACCACGCCCAGGTTGCCCAGGGCGTTTTCCGCGACGAGCGCATGCCCGATAGGCAGGCCCAGGACCATGCCATCCGATTTGCCGACCGCAACGAGCAGGAGGCCCTCGCGTGGGGTATCAACCTCCTCCAGGTCCACGCCGGGATGTGTGTGCCGCATCCAGTCGTGTTCTGCGGTATCGCGCACGACGCAGACGCTCCGCTCCTCGAGATCCCCGATGCCCTTGATCTTGGATCTGGCGCGGTCGACGAAAAGGGCGACTGGCACAGACAAACAGGGTTCGGTGAAGTCGAGGTAGGCCTCGCGTTCGGGGGTGCGAGGGATGCCCGCCACCACGTCAAACTCGCCATGCCGGATTCCGGCCAAGGTCTCAGTCCATGTGGGGTAGGCGATGGGTTTTACGGAGGCGCGCAGCTTGCTGGCCAAGAGATTCATGACTTCGCGGGCGACGCCGTCCAACTGAGTGTCCGGCCGCACGAAGCCGAACGGTGGCGCCGCTGGGTAGGCCGAGTAGGTGATGGGGCCGTGGGTCGTCAGCCACGCCCGTTCGTCCGCGGTGAGCAGTTCGCGGGGATTCCGGGCGGGGGCATTGGTGTTGGCCCAAGATATCGAGCCGAGGACACAGGTTACGCCCAGCAACGTGAATGCGCGCCGGACCGCAACTCCACAAGGTCCGCGGGTCTTCATGACCGATGAAAAATGATACCCTAATTAAATATATTCGGCAAACGGTCCTTTGGGCGAAGCGCGGCATCTGACCGGCGGCAAGCACAGCCTCTTATCTTGTTGGTTCCCGAGGCGTTCGTTCGGGTTGCCTCGGGACCATTGTCCAATGCCCCGCAGGCGGGGCACCACCGGGGGTAAAAATGAGACGTAGGAGCGCGCTTGCGCGCGATCCGCGCATGGAATCGCCTGCAAGCAGGCTCCTGCGATCCGGCGTCTGGTTTGCGAGTCAGGAAGGCAGGGAGAACGGACTGGGGCAGTTTTGTCCACGGATGGGAGGGCCCGCGGCCTGAGGCTGTCTCAAAACTCAAACGCCCAACACGGAACATCCAACAATCAATGCCCATCTGTTGGTAGAGGGGACGTCCAATGGTGTGCGGCGCCCGACAATGCACGGCATCTCACAGAGATGCCCTACAAGATTTGTAGGCCGCCTGTGCCAGGCGGCTCGGCTCAGAGGTTTTGAGACACGCTCGCCTCGCGGGCCGGGTTGGCCCGGGCGTTGCGCGGCTGGTGAATCGCGGACGCCGGGGCCGGCGTCCCTCCCAGCTGATACTGAGACGCCAGCGTCCAGGTGATGATCTGGCGTTTTGCGACAGGTGCGCCCCGGCGTCCGGGTGTACGAGCAATAGAGAGCTTTGACGCCACGCGCCCGCACCCATTTCGTCATCGCTCCGTTGGACACCACTGTTTTTCCGCAAGAGCCAAAGAAAGGGGGGCGGACAAGGCCTCGGCCTCCCGCCCCCGTTTTCAAACTCCGATTGTTAGATCAGTTTTTGCTCGCGTCACCGTGGTCGCGCTTGCCGCCCTTTGGGCCGCCCGGGCCCTTCTTGTGCATTTCCTTCATCTTCTCCTGTTGCTCCGGAGTGAGGATGGCATTGATCTCGTCGTTCTGACTCTTCATGAGCTCACGCATCTTTGTGCGATCCTGCTCGGTGAGGTTCTCGCGGCCCTTCGACATGAACTCCTTCATCTGGGGGCCGTACTTTTCATAGATGGCCTTGACCTTCTCCTGCTGTTCAGCGGTGAGGCTGAGTTTCTCGGTCATGACCTTGAGGCGTTCCTCGGGGCCCATGTGGCGCTTCTGCTCTGGCTTGTCCGTCGGGTTCTGGGCGTTGACCAGCGCCGGGCAAGCCATGAGCGCTGCGGCCATGAATGTGAGCAATGTGGGTTTCATATGGACGGTCCAACCCCAGGGTAGTGCTAAAGTTTCGGGTATTTTGGGGCCGCTGGTCAGAAGCGGAAGTCGTTGCGGGCGTGGGCCGACGCCGTTTCGGCGGCCAGTGCCCTGGCGGCAGATTTCCAGGCCGGGGGGTCGGTCTCGACGCCACGTACAATGACGGCCGCCTCAAACCGGGCGCCGGCAGCAACCGGCGCATGCGAATAAATCTGATTGTAGAGTTTATGGTAGACGGTCTTGTCCCAATAGGCGGTTTTGATGCCTTGGCCCACCAATGGCTTCGGATACCACGCCAACATGGCGCTCCGACTCTTGGGGTCATAGATGGCCGTCCATTTCGGGTCATCCTTAAGCTCGAAGTCGCCGCCGTTATCGAAACTCCCTTCGGCCGTCGTGCCATCGGGCTTTTCGGCGAGCCATTCCGTGGTGCTGGGCAACCAGGCATGCATGAAGGCGTAGAGCGTGCCGATCTTCGTGTCGGCGGTGGCCTCGTAGGCATGGTGCTCCAGCAAGGAGTCGTCGGTGACGACATAGCTGGCATCGAGCCGCAAGGGTCCCATCATCGAGCGCTTCCGGATCTCCGCGCGATGACCGCAATAGGAGGCCTTGTCGGCCAGGGGACGCGCCTCCCCATCGACGGTGAGTGCGACATTCTCGACCTGTTCGACGCCCCCTTCGTTATGGCCCGTCCCGATCCACTTGCCGCCCTCGGGCGCGAATACCGTTCCGTAGAAACCCACTTTGTCGGCAACGAGCGCGCCCTTGAAGAAAATGCGATGGATGGTCCACGCGCGATCGCCGGCGAATTCGACCGTCATGTCGCGCGTTTTGATGGTGACGATGGCGGGCGGGCCGGGTTTGGGTCCCGTGGCCGCCTGGAGGGGAAACGCGGTCAAGGCGAGGGCGAGGATGGCCCCCGGGACGAGGAAAAGGAATCTGTTGGCGGCGGTCCAGTGGGACGCATTGGGTGCAAGGTGCATCGCGTCCATTGGTTTTCTGGCAGGGGTCCTTTCGATCATGTGGAAATCATACTGGGTCGGGCTTTTCGGTTCGAGTGCAATGACGGTGTTTCAGCAACCTGGGAGGGCATCGATGTGCGATTAGGGGCGCTCGATGCGAACGCGCGTACCTTCTTGGGATGGGATGAGGATCTCCCGGATCGTGATGTGGCCGTCGGCGTCGGCAGCAATGGCGCGCGACGCCGCATCGCCAATGTGGGCGGTGAGCTTTTCCGCGGGTCGGGTCTTGAAATTCTGGACGCGCCGGAGCGTGATGTCCGTTCGCACGGGAAACACGATGCCGGGATAATCGGCCAGGAGAGTGATCGCGTAATGGTCCTTGGCGTCCTCGATGTCTTTCCAATCCATGCCGCGGTTCATCCAGCCGATCAGGTCACCGTCATCCGGCGCGCCATTGCCGCAGTCACGGTCCGACGATGTATTCGCAAAAGCGGGGTAGCTCTGATCGAGCCGGAGACGGCGGAAGCGTTGTCTCCATGCCTTCACGTCTTCGGGGGCATCATTCCCGGCAGTGGAATGCGTGCCGTTGTCCCAGTAGGCGGCGAATCCCTGGCGGGCGGCGTTGAGCGCGCGATAGAAGGGGGGATTATTTTCCCACGGGATCGAGCCGTCCTGGCGGCCGTTGACAAGGAATAGGAAGGGGAGGTCGGCCTTTGTCTCGGTGACGAATCGGGTGCCGTCCAGCCGCTCCAACAGGGGCACGCCTTCACCTGTTCTTAGGTCAGGCGAGATGCGACCGATCCAGCAGGATGGCTCCAGGCGCGAGGCGCTGCCCCTGCCGAAGTACGTGTAACTGACGATTGGGACGTGGGCATGGCATGCGGCGAAAAGCTCGGGGTGATGCAGCCCAAAGGAGATCGTACCGCATCCGCCCATCGAACTGCCGGAGCAAGACCAGCGGTTTGGGTCTGGTTCGTAACGCTTGTTCACCCAACGGAGGATCCACAGGTTCCGCCGTTCTGTGTAGTTGGTGGGGATGCCGTTGGCCATGGCCGCCCGGTCGTAGATCCGCGAGTTGTACCCGTACCAGAATGTCCAGATGGCGGGGGTGCCGGAATCGCTGGCCTCCGCGTGGGGACGATTGATCCACGCGCGATCGGTCGGTTGAACGACGATCCCCTCATTAGACACGCGCACGCTGAACTTGAACGGCAGCCCCTCGCGCCAGCCCATCGTCGCGTCGCCAAAAACGAGGTATTCGCTGTTGGTCACGACGCCGCCCTTGGCGTGCAGGTTCAGCCACAGGGGCATGCCCTTGCCGGAGCCCTGCCCGGGCGGCGGATCATGGCGTTGCCAGATCGGCTGGATTTCGCCCGGTGTGGGAAGGATGCCCCGGATGAGCGAGTTGGCACCTGCGGCCAATGCCGTGTCTTCGTGGCCGACGGGATCGGTGCACGTCACGGCGAAGAACAGTCGGTCCCGGCTCTGATTCCCGGTGGTGTGGACGAACAGGCCATCGCTGGGATTGGAGCGCTCGCCCCCGCTGATCGTGATGAACCCGATTGGTTCGCCCGGAGGTGCGTCCTTCTTGAACGAGGCAGGATCTTCCCACCAGTCTCGCGCGCTGTGCGGTTCGATGTGGTGCGCGATGCGCTTTGCCTTGGCCAGGGTCGTGATCTGTTCATGCGCGCTGTAAACGTTGAACGTCGTGCCCCGCTGCGTCTCTGCCTCGTGCCATGTCAGGAAAACCTGGCCTTCGCGCGCAATCGCATTCAGGCCGGTCACCGGCGGCGCGCCCACGCTCACACCGCCGAGGGCCAGCATCAGCATGACGGATCGACCGACGGGCGAAGATCCCTTTCTGGTAGTTTGACTGGGGGGGCGCTCCGGGAGCGGCGGGGTGAGCGCTGGCAGAAGCGTCTCGGCAGACTTGCCCATGTGAGCGGCATAGCGAATGTGGCGGGGGGATTCGAGAGGAATGCTCCTTTGCTGGCGCATTACATCGGGTGTCTTTGGGGAGGGCGCGCTGGCCGAGTAGGTCGCGCGAATGGTCGCGGGTGAAGGCGTCCCTCCCAACAGCCCACACCTCGGGGGGACCTTTTACGGCATGGGTGCGAGCGTGGGCCGAGTGTCGGTCCAGTTGATCCGCAACACGGACAGGAACCATGTTTTTCCGCCGTCGTTATTACCCTGATAGAAAAGGTAGTGGCGTCCGTCCTGGTCGGCGAAGGCTCCGGGGTGGCCGGATTCCGAGGCGTTCCAGTGGCCCGGTCCGCCATTGGCCAGGAGGGGTACATCGGAAAGGCGGGTCCACTTTACTCCGTCTGTGCTGGTGGCGCAGCCGATCTGCTGCGGCTCATTATTATAGGCGCCGGCATAGAACATATACAGGCGACTGCCCCGGGTCAGTACCGTGGGCGCCTCAATGCATCGCTTCTCCCACGGAAGCTCGGGTTTTAGGATGGGGCCATCCACCAGTTGTTTCCACGTCTCCCGCCCGTAGGCGGATCCCAACGGGGCGGCCGCCACACCGACCATCTGGGTCTTCATTCCCGGATCGCGGGTCGCGAAATAGAGCAGCAGGCGATCGCCCAGCGGATGCGCTTCGGCATCGATCGCCCGGCCAGAGGTCCATGGACCGCTCGGGCGGAAGACCGGATTATCGGGTTCGCGGGTGAACCGAACGCCGTCCTCGCTGACCGCATGGCAGATGGCATCTTTGGGTCCGTTGCCATACGTCTGATAGAAGAGGTGGACTTTGCGATCGAGGATGATCGCGCCCGGTGCGCACAGGCCATTTCGGTCACACTCTTGCTCGGAGAGCATCTCGCCGATCTTCTTCCAACCGATCAGATCCTCGCTCTCCGCGATGCCGATGGACCAGCCCTTGGGCGAGTCCGGTGTGGCGCGCTCTTTGCCGAACGGCGGCAGGGAAAAATACATGAGATAGCGATTGGCGAAGCGGATGACGCTGGGGTCCTTCGCAAACGGTTTGTCCAATCGGCTCGTGTCTCCGAACAGCATGGCGGGCCTGGCCGGGGATCCCTCCGGCTCCGCCGCCTGTGCCAGGTGTGGCGAGGCCACGGCCGGGGCCAGAACCATGAGCGCAGAGAGGGCGCGGGCCGGGTGACGACCGAAACCACCAAGGTGACGCGTTCCGGGTTCCAGCGCGGAAATCTGGGGCATCGCAGCGTGGGCTGGCGCTATTTGGAACCGGCCAGTTCCTCGCACGTGGCGTTGAAGAACTTAACGCACTGGGCGATCTCTGGGAGGGATTCCTTCCAATTGTGCTCGTACTCGATGCAGAACGCACCGCGGAAACCTTGGCGTTGCAGTTCGGCCAACTGGCCCTTCGCGTTGCTTATTCCCGTGCCCCACGGCACGTCGTGGGCCTTGGGGTTGCCCTTTTCATTGAGGTCCTTGAAGTGGAGGCAGATGATGCGGCCCTCGAGTTTCTTAAGGCACTCGACCGGGTCGAGGCCCGAGCGGACCCAGTGGCCGGTGTCGGCGCACGCGCCAATGCAGGCGTCGCGGCCTTTCACCAGCGACCTGACGTAGTCGGGATCCCAGACCTTGTAGTTTGGATCTTTCTCGCGCCGCGGGTGATTGTGGATCGCGACCCTCATGTGATACTCCTTGCAGAGCTTCTCGATGATATCGAGGGCCGCGGGTTCCGGTTCCGAGACCAGGGTGTCGGTGCCCATCTTCTTGGCGAATTCGAAGACCTCGCGGCACTTTGCCTCGTCCGGGGGAAGTTTGACGACGCCCCAGTTGACGACCTTGACGATGCCGGCGGCGGAGAGCTTCTGTTTGATGGCACCCAGATCCTCCTGGGAGATCCCCTGGGTGGGCACGGGCTTTTTGCCGTCGAGGTTCACGCTGCCGGACAGGCTCATGAATTTCAGCCCCAAGCCTGCGGTCTTGTCTATGGCCTCGCCGATCGGGAACTCCTTGAAGGTGTACGCGTGAATGGCGAGCTGCCAGCCGAGCTTATCCGCGGCGGTCTCGGCGGCGCCGGCATAACCGGCCAGCAACGTTATCATCAGCGGGCAAATGAATTTCTTCATGACGTGATAGTCCTTTCGTGGCATCGATGAGTAGGGAGGCTATGACAGGGGCGATCTTCCCCGCAAGAGGGATCTTGGGGAGCTCAGGGCTCGAGCCACAGGACGCGCAGATGGTAGAACTGCCTGGGCTGGCCCGGCGCTAGGTCATCATCGGGCACGGTGAGCAGGTCTCCGTTCCAGTCGGTCGCGGCGTCGGATCTCGAATCAAACAGCATCCGGCCCCAATCGATCAAATTGCCCGAGGCCTCGACCAGGTACGCCAGGTCATTCTTTCCCGGGTCAAAGTGGAACCGGAAAGTGGGCGCGGCGCCGCCCAATGTCAGACTCGGCAACCGGGTCCTGGGATTGTCGCCCGGCCCGATGTCGAGGGCATAGCGCATGAGGTTGGCGATCCCATCGCGCTGCGGATTGGCGAGGGGGCCCGAGATCAGCGGATTCGCCTGATCGGCCGGCCGTTGGAAATTGGCGCGCATCCATTCGTCGTATAGGACGGGCGGTCCGGCGACGCGGACCTCGAGCACGCGGCCGCTGCAGGGCCCTTCGCCGAAATCCGCCGTCTCCGGAACCGTCGTCACGGTGATCGGCAACGCGCCGGCATAGGGCGCGTAGGTTCGTCTGGCGAATACCTGCGTGCCGGTGTCGCTCGGCACGAAGAATCGGACCGTCGCCGTGTTCAGGAACGCGGAGAGATTCACGCCGCTGCCGACAAAGAAGCCGCCGCGGAACCGATCGCCCGCGGCGAGCGCCAGGCGATCGAGATAGATGTCGATGGTGCAAGGTGGTCCACCGGGACCGCCCGAGAGCAACCGGAGAACCGCGTTCCGGCTGGCGCCTGGGGCCGCGTAGTTCGGCGAGCCATTGGTGCCGAAGGCGAACGCGTAGTTCAGCCCCTGGGACGAATCGGCGACGAGCACCGTCTTGTCCAGTGCCACGGAGCCAGCCCCGTCAAGCGCGCCGACGCGTCCGTTGCCGCCGACCATGGCATTGGCGAGGACCTGGATATCCGATCCCACGCGACCATTGACGATCAGCGCGCCATTGCTGACGCTCAGGGCCGCCACATAGGCGGAGCTGTCCGCGCCCAGCACGACGGCGCCGCCGCCCGTCTTGACGAAACCACCGTCACCGGAGAGCGGGCCTGTGAGTTCCATGGTGCTCAGGGTGCCGTTGACGTGCAAGTCGGATGGCCCGGCGACGAAGATCCGATTGGTGATAATGGCCCAGCTGTCGTCGGTCTCTGGATCGTAGCGGAGTGCGCCGAGGATGCCGTAGTGGCTTTGCTCGGGGATGGGGCCGCCACGGCCGAGGCTGTTGAGCGTTATATCGCCGCCGAAGGTGTGGACGCTGGGTGATGCCGCGGTGCCGACCGAGGTTAGGCGCAGCTGTCCGCCGGGGTTCACGCGTATCGCGGAGCTCTGGGTCGGGGTGGCGGGCTGCGTGATCTGGAGCACGCCCTGGTTGACGACGGTCTCCCCCGTATAGGTCTTGCTGTCGCCCGTGAGCGCGGCCAGTCCATAGCCGTCCTTGATCAGGCCTCCCGTGCCGCGCCAGTTGGCCCTGAGACGGAGGGCACCGTACGCCAGATCGCCGTCGATGTTGTTGACCTCCAGGCGCAGGTCGGAGTCCAGAATCACGTCGGCGCCGATCTCGAATTCGACATAGCCCACGCCAGTGCCATTGACGATGATCGATGCCGGCCCGGACGATCCATCAAACGTGAGCGTGTTATCGACGCTTCGGTCGCGTATCTTATTTCGGTACGGGGTATCGTCCTGCTCGAACTGGATGGAGCCGATGGTGACGGGAGCCCGGATGCTTATATCGCGATTCGTATAGCCGGGGGCATTGATGATGACCGACTTGCCGGCGCCGTTGGGGTAGGGGCCCGGCGAACTGTTCCAGTTTGCATCGGCCGTCCAGTCCGCATTGGTCGGGGGGAGGAAGATGGGGACGGGCACGGGCACGAGGAAGGTGGCATCTTGGAGGGGGCTCCATTCGCCCCCGGTGCCGAGCACGCGCGCCTGAAGGATGGTGGATGAGGGCAACCTCACGGGACCGGTGTACAGGGTGCCCGCGATGCCGCCTCCCGCGGTGCGGGGGTCGGTGCCGTTCGTGGTGTAGTAGATGGTGCCGGATGCATTGAGGTTGGTGATGCTCATCCATGTGTTCGCCTCGATCTCGCCGCCGTGCTGCCCGAATTCGGGAGCGAGGGTTGCGGGCCACAGGCCGTACTGGGTCAGTTGCGCGAACGTCTCGATCCGCCTCGTGTTCGTGTAGATCCAGTTGGTGTAGAAGGCCCCGTTCACGTACTGGTTGATCGTGTCCTTCATGATCGGGTTGATGTCATCGCGTAGCGAAAGGTAGATCCCCTCCATGCTGGCCTTGGTCAGGCAACCCCCGTGGAAGAAGTGTTTCGCCGCCCGATCGGCGAAGCGCAGGCGGAATTCGGGCGAGACCTTCAGCAGGGTATAGATGGCGGGGATGTATTGGCTCGTGGTGGTCTTGGCCGCCGTCCCGATGTCGAGCTTCGATCCGGCCTCCGAGGCTTCGGCGATGCCGTCCCCGTTGGTGTCCCCGATGAAAATGTCGTACAGGGCCGGGTTTCTGGGGATGCTGTTGCCCGGCCCGAATCCGCCCTCCGCGTCCCACATGTAGAAGCGCCAGCGCCCGGCATCGGTCCGCTCGTGCGCGGCGACCCAGTTGTTGTTGGGCCAGTCCCACGTGGCGGCGAAGATATTGACGAGGAGGTAATCGATGTAGTTGTCCACATCGAGGTAGTTGTGGACTCCGCCGTACGCCGTGAGATTCGAGAGATTGCTGGCGCGGAGATAGGCGATCATGCTGTTCCAGTGGATGGTGTCGCCGCTGACGAATTCGCCGACCTGGCGGACATCCCAGGAGGCCGAGCTGTTGTAGTGCTGCTGCATGAAACCCTCACGGAGGTGCTCGCAGAGATTGTAGTATCCCTTGAATACCCCGTTGATATAGAGGGTGGTGAAGATGCCGCGGCTGCCCTCCTGGCCGGTGCCGATGTATATCCGGCGCATCAGCTCGTCCCGGATGAACGGGTTCTGGATATCGTTCTTGCCCGCGCGGAGGCGGACGTCCTCGAACTTCGTGACGGGGTTGCCCGGGAAGAAGGGATAATTCTCCGGGCTGTCGCCGAGCTCGTCGCGGAAGAAGAGGTTGAAGGACGGCTTCTGGGTGAAGTTGCCCGGGGTGAAGCGGACCGGCGGGGCGTTGGTCAGGACGTAGCGCGGGCGGGCGTGGCCGCTGCCCGAGATACGATAACCGAAGTCTGTGCGCAGCGGGGTGCCGTTGGTGGGGTAGAACTCGAGGGATGATGGCTTCTCGGCCGATCGCCCTTTCAGCAAGGGCATGTTGAATGCCGACGTGTTACCGAGGAAGTCCCACGTGCCATTGGTGGGATAGCCGCCGCCTTTGATGGCCATGATGCCCTGCCCGTTCGTCGGGCCTCCGACGGCGTTGGGGCCATAGATCGACAGGACGGGATCCGATGCCACGCAGATGGCCGGGATCGATCTTTTCGCAGCGTTCTGGGCGACGAGATACGTGTGCGTCCGTGTGGCGGACGGGATCTCGCCCGCCTTGAAGCATCGTGCGCGGACGACGGCGTTGGACGTGACCGAGATCGCGCCGCCGTAGAGGGTGCCGGTCGATGCCGTCGGCTCGCTGCCGTCGAGGGTGTAGCGAATCGTCGCGGCCGGGTCAGGCGAGGTCAGTTGCACGGAAACGGAGGCGTCGTAGAAGCCGCCGGGGAAATTGAAATCCGGGCGTGAGGTGATTGCCGCATAGGTGGTCCCGGCGTTGGCTGCGCCGGGCGTCGCGGTGTCGGAGTACTCGAATTGGCCGGACGCGTTTCGCGCGTACGAGTGGAAGAAACTCTGCTTCGGGCAGTCGATTTCGCTGACGACCGCGCCGGAGTTGTCCACAAGGCCCAGGTACTCGCCGCCGGTATCGAGTTTGAAATTCGTGTGGAGGTAAGTGGCGCCGTTGGCGGGCCCGACGTCGAACCCCGTGGCCATGACGATGAGGTAGCCGCCCGCCGGGATGCTGCTTCCCGCGGGGAAATACCATTTGCGAGGCACGTCGGGGTCGTCGGTGAGAGACCACCCAATGAGGTTCACTGCTTGGGCGCCGGCATTATACAGCTCGATCCAGTCCCCCTCCGAATCGGGCGTGTCCTCCTCGACGTCGACGTCCTCCTCGGCTTCGTCCGGCAAGGGTTCCCCGGTGCCGACGAAATAGTGTGCGGAGGCGTCGGGCGCGACGAGGGTTCGGGCGCCCGGGCCGGTGGTGCTGAGCGTGACGCGGGCTATCAGGTCGTCGTTGGTCAACGAGCCATTGTGCAACTGCACGGCGAGGACGTTGTTGCCGCCCGCCAGGAGGGTGTTGGCGGCGCCGAGCGTGAGGTTCACCGCGGCGCCTGAGACCGTTCCGCCGTTGTCGCCGTTGGCATCGTGGTTGGTCGTGGCGAGCGCGTCGTGGGCGGTGATGGTATTTGTGACGCCGATGTTGCGTCGGGCGACCTCGCGACCGTTCAGGTAGACGATGGCGCCGTCGTCATAGTCGATCTGGAGCTGCAGCGCGTTCGTGCTGGCGGCCTCGGCGGTGGTGGCAACGAAGAGCGTGCGGGTGTAGAGTGAAGGGGTGATGCCGCACATCTCGGCGTACAGGTTACAGCCGAGGGCGTAGTCGGGCGGGTCGGCGCCCTCGATGCCGAAGGGGCCATTGGCGACTGGCCAGGGCGAGTCGTTGAATCCTAGCGTCGCCCAGGCCGCCGTGTCGGGGACGCCGCCGAGCAGCCCGTAGTCCACGACGCCACCGGAGGGCTCCATCAGGCCCACGTAGTACTTCCACGAGCTGTTGTTGGTAACGAGGGTGGTGGGCGTGGCGCCCGCGATGCGCAGATCGGCCATGGAGAGGAAATTGGCCCCGTCGTTTCCGGTGAGTGATTTGTTGTGAGTCTGTATGGAAAGGAGGTTGATGCCCGTGACCAGCCTCGTGTTGGCGGCGCCGAGGCCGATCGTTTCCGCCGCGACGTGGGGCTTGTTCGTGTTGAACGCGGTCTGGTCCCGGTAAGCGAACATGTCGGTGTTGCCCATGTTCCGCCGGGCCACCTCGACGCCGTTGATGAACGCGATGAATCCGTCGTTGTAGCGGGTGACCAGCTGCAGTTCGTTGGTTGAGGAGGCCTGCCCCGACGTGGCGGAAAACGCTTTTCTCACGTAGAGCACGGGGGCCTTGTTCTGCATGGTGCCAGACGTGTTGACGCCCAGCGTCACATTGGAAAAGGAACCGAAGCCGAAGGGGCCGTTGCCCGTTTTCCACGGCGCGTCATTGAACGCGGGGAGACGCCATGGGGTGGTCGTGCCGAGCTTGGGGTAGCCTGGCGCCTCGCGTTGCAGGAGTCGATCGGAGTTTGCCGCGACAACTTCGTTGATGCGGACCTGCGCGCCGGAGTGCGCCGCACCCCATGCGAAAGCTAAAACGCACGCGACTGCCGACCGCCATCGGCGGCGGTCACTAGAGGCCCTTGTCCATGACAGCCTCGCCTCCCACAGCTGAATACCTGGCATGCCACCGCCCACAATCTGGAACTCTGTTCCTTCGAATAAGATTCCGCGTTTCGGCGACCGATGTCAATCGGCATGGCGTTTTCCAAATGCTCGCGCAAAGGCGCGTCGTTCAAACGGCCAAGGGGTGGGGGATGGGCTATTGGACGACGGGAATGGCCCGTGGCGCGACCTGGATGACCTTGGCGACGATGACGGACGATTCGTCCGGATGCCAGCGATAGCCGAAGCTGAAATCGATGGGGTTCGGATTCCCTCGGCGGAACAGCGCGCCAAGGTCCGCCTGATAATACTGCTCGAACAACTTTATCGGGCCCGGATAGCGTCCGGCGCACGAGAGGTCCCATTGGTCTGGGGCAAAGCACCGGATTGGGATGCCGGAGTCATCCTCGACAATGGTCATGGCGTGCGTGAGGAGGAAGCCCCGCACCTTGGAAAAGTGACTCCGGTGCATGAGATAGGACGCGGCCTTGACGAAACCGTTGCCTGGGCCCAGCCCGTCGCAGAAACGCAGGAAACCGGGTTTCTTGGCGATGCCGGAGTCCGAGAGATCGGTGCTGAAATAGTACAGGGTCTGTGTGGCTTCACCGGCTTTCGCAAAAGTGATCTGCACACCTGATATGGGGGCATCTTTTCCGGCCAGGCTGCCGTCGTCGTTGAGGCCGACCAGTTTGATGGACTCGATGTGGAGGCCGAGGCGCGCGAGGAAGACGAGGAGGGGCGGAATGGAGCCGGTGAGTCGTGTGGTGCCGAGGTCATTCTTCATGTCCTTGGTGATGAAGAAGCTGAAGCTGAGCACGGAATTGAGCGAGCGGCGGAGGTTGGCGAGGGCGGAATCGAGGGTGCCCGGCGGCAACTGCGCGACATCCGGGACGGTGCCGGGCGGCTCGAGCCCGCAGAAGACGTAGGTCGAGGCGTCGGGGAAGAAAGAATACGCATAGAGGAAATCGGGGCCGCTGAACATGTAGAAGAGCGGTTCGCGCGAGGTGGAGGCGCTGCCGAGGGCGCGCGGCACCCAGCTGCCAATTTTCTCGAGTTGGCGCTGTTCGATGCCATCCCACGCCTTGTTGAATTCGGCGGCGTGCCTGCCCCATGCGGGCTCCCTGGCTAGCGATTCCAGGGGTGTGCCATCGACCGGTCGGCCTGCGAGGAAATGGGCCTGCTGATCGGGGGTGGCCTGCTGCGCGCACAGCGGGAGGGCGGCGAGGCAGGCGAGCAGGACAAGGAGGGGCTGGAGGCTCATGTCATGGCGGGTGGGTGTGTGCACGTGGGTGGATCTAGCTCACTGTCTCAGGCCAATCTGAGCACGCATGCAGTCCGTTCGCAATCTGGGGAGGGACGCCGGCCCCGGCGTCCGCATCTCACCGGCAGGCGCGGCAGCCTGGCCAACGCGGCCCGCGAGGCCGCGGGTCCTCCCGGCAATTGTCCCAACACCAACTGGGGCACTGCACTGGTCATCGGGGGCCCTTGGGTTCTCGAAGGGGTGTGACGGATCAAGCCGCGGCGTTCCGAAAGCGATGCTTCAGCCGCCCTTCTTTGCGGGCGCATGGACGCCGGGCCTTGCCTTTGCCTTGGGGGCAGGGGTGGGGGCGGGACGGATCTCGACTTGCAGGGGCTTGACCTGGTTGGCCTGATAGATCTCATCTTCCAACGCGGCGGCCTTCTTCTCGAGCTCGGCCTGTTTGGCGCGGAACTCCGGCAGCCATGACTCAAAATCGCCCATTTTGCCATTCTGCTTGGCGGAGCGGAGCTTGACCTTGCGTTGGAGATAGAGGTCGCGCAGCGGGTGGATGGCCTCTTCGTTGCGCTTCTTGTTGAGGGCGACCACGCGCATGGCCTGCTGGTAGGTCGGGGAGTCGGGGTCCGCTTCGATTTCGGCGTGCACGCCGAGCATTCGTTCGTCGAAGGTGCCGACGACCTGCCCGTTGATGGCGAGGTCATAGCGACCCGCCTGCAAGCCGACGACCACGTGGGACTCCTGGGAACCCGTGTGACCGGCGCGGGTCAGTTTGTAGCCGAGGGGGGCATCGGCGCCCTCGGTCCACGGGAGGGCCTTGGTCTGGACGGTGTAGCTGACGCTGCGGCCGGGTTCGCCGGAGATGTTCGAGACGAGGGCGGGCGCGAGGGGCTTCCACTGGTCGTTCACCAGGCGGACTCCTGTGCTGAGGATGCCGCCGAGTTCCCCGACCTGCTGGAGGAGGGAGTAGGCCATGACGAGCTGGCCATCGGCCGCCGGGTGTATGGCATCCGGGATGAGGGTGAAGTTGGGGTCGAGCTTGCGCTGCTGGATGGTGAAGGTGTTCAGGGGGCCGTAGAGATCCACGAACTGGTGGCCGCGTTTCCGCGCGATCTCCTGGACCCATTTCCCGTAGTAGGCGAGGACGCCGTTGTAGTTTGCCGGATTCTTATTTTTGCCACGGGCCGGATCCTTGGCGACCATCTGCTCGAACGCGAGGTGGTCGAACATCGTGGGGCTCATGAGGATGATCCGGCACTTGAGTCCCTCGAGGCGATCGAGGAGCTGGGTCATGTCGCGCTCATAGGTCGCGAATGTCTCGTGATCGAAGTCCTTGTAGCTGGCGTCGTTCATGCCGAGCAGGACCGTGGCGATCGTGGGCTTGAACGCGGCGATGTCGTCGTCGAATCGGTCCAGGGCATCGGCGGCGCGGTCGCCGCCCACGCCGGCGTTGCGGAAGTGGATGCGCATCGCCGGATAGCGGGTGTAGAAGAAGTTCTCCACGTATTGCGTGTAGAGGCACTGGTGGGTAATGGAGTCGCCGATGAAGATGACGCGATCGCCATCTTTCAGGCCGAGGCTCGGGGCCTTGGCGAGGACCGGGGCGGCGGGTGGTTTGACTTCAACGATTGCCGACGCGGGCTGGGCGGAGACGGCAAACAGGGTAACGGCGGAGAGTGCGAGAACTGCGCGCATAATGGCGGGAGAATGCCGAACCGTTTGGGGTTATCAAGCCGAAGCCGCGACAGTCGGCGCGGGTGTGATGGACTGGGGCCGCCGATGATCGGGCGACGGCTGCCGCAGCTTGGGGATGGACCCAGCGCTGGTCAGCTGGGCTGCGCTGGCCGCCTACGGTTCTATGCGGAGGCGCAAAAAGTACCTGCCCGTGATCGAAGGTGCTCTGGTGTGGGTGATGGTGGTCTCGAGGGCGGGCGCCGTTCCAGACTCGGCGATGCCTGAATCTCCGATGGCCCAGATCCGGGTGCGGGTGGCGGCGCTCGCCGCGACAACGCCGGCGAGGACAAGGGGAACGAATGCGCGCGCACCCTGCCATCCGCGCCAGGGGAATGCGGGGTCGGACGACATTTTGGAATAAGATATCACGGGTCGAGTGGTCACATGAGGGCGCGGCGCGCGGGGTCGACGCGCTAGCCCGGATATTTCACAGCCTTGCGGGCTGTGAAATTCCGGGCTCTGGGAAAACCGCGCCATGAGAGCCATTTAGTGGGAAAGGTCTGGCAAAGACTGGGATTTTTCGCGGTTCCAGAGTGTGTTTCGTGGATCGGTGGCACCAGACCCTCCAAAATCGCGTTCTTTAGAGCGCGGTTTTCCTTTGAGCCTGCATGTTTCACGCGGAAGCGTGAAACATGCAGGCTAGCGGGACCGGCCGGGGTTCCTTGTCGGAGGATCTGGCATGGTGGGGACCACATGCGATAATTCGAGGCGAGCGACTGGCTTCTGGATTGTTCATCGGCGTGGTTTTCGTTCGTCGGGTGAGGAATCCCCCGGGGAGCGCCGCATGCGGAGAACGAGGCCGAGGGTGATCCAGTTGACGCAGAGCATAGTGCCGCTGCCCTTGAGAAAGGCGCGGCTCCGATCCCGTATCCTGACCACCCTTTGGCCGGTGCCCTTGAGTTGTGCGCTGGCGAAAGCGCCCACCGCAATAGGTGCGGCGATGAGCATGCAAAGGCCGGCGATGCGGAGGCCGGGCGCGAAGCGGAAAGGTGCGTGGTCCGGGGCGGATGGCGTCCTGCGCACCCAGGTGCGGATCCAAGACCAGATCAGCGCCAAGCCAATGATGCTGAAGACGTGCTGCAGGATCTTGCAGACATACACCCGGTAACCGCCGATTGAGCCGAGGTACGTTTGGAGTAAGGGAATGCGTTGGACGACGAACCCGTCGCGGTGCGTCATCGAATCCACCACGAGATGCGAGGCCGCGCCGATCAAAATGGATGCGGCGACCGCGTGGAAGGGCACCGCGGGGAGTTTGCCACTGAATGCGGATGGTGGCAGGCGCGTGGCTATTTCGGCCGGAAAGAGCCGGGCGGAGATGGGACCGAGCACGAGATGGAACAGGGCGTAGGCGGCCAATCCGGCCGGGAGGCAGAACCAGAGCAGGGCCCATGGGTCATGCGTCTGCATCCGGACGAGGCCGAGAGGCAGCAGGTACGCGAAATCAGGGGACATGCTGCCGATGACGAGTGCCGATAGGGACACCCTGCGCCCAAGCCGTCCTGCGAGCGGGATGACCGCGGCCGGATGCGCGATCGTCAGCGGCACGGTTGACCCCCGGCTTTCATGATTCGAGGACGCCTCCGCGCGCCTCGACGATAGCGCGCACTGTGGCCCCGTCGAGCTGGCGCGGCGCACATCCCCGCTTCGCGCACTCGGCCGCGGCGATGCCAGCGGCCTGCCCCATCATGGAGCATGTCGTGCTGACGCGGGCGGAGGACAGCGCGAGTTGTTCGGCGGAGAAACAGCGACCGGCCATGAGGAGATTCTCGCCGTCTTTTGCGACAAGGCAACGGTAGGGGATCTGGTAGGGGGGGACGCGCATCTCATCGCGCGAGAGAATGTAGGTGCGCTTATCGTCGTCGGGCCGGTGCCCGTCGAGGTAGTACACGCCGCGCGCGATGGCATCGTCGAATTTCTTGCCCGCGCGGAGATCCGCCAGGGTGAGGACGTAGTCGCCCACGATCCTGGCTCCCTCCCTCAAGCCGATTTGCGGGGATGCGCCGTCGTAGCGCCATGGCTCTCCCTTGACCCGCTGGTAGTAGTCCAGGACCTCCCAGATGCGGCGGCGAGCGCGGATCTCGGCGGCGGTGAGCGACCCGGTATCCGTCGAATCGAACATGGGGATTTTCACCTTGAGCGCGTGGCCGCCCGGCCCGTTGGGCCAGACGCTGGTCATGGGCAGGTCCTCGGCGCGCCTGATCGGTTGGAACCAGCCCTCGGGAAGCTGGGGCCCGGCCTCTCCCTTGGCGAGTTCTCGCACGAAGAACATCATCGACATCGGGAGCTGAAGTCCATCTTGGGGACGGCCCTTCTCGACGGCGAAACCCGCGCCCCGGGCCACGTCGGCATCGCCTGTGCAATCGATGAACACGTTGGCACGCAGGGCCTCGGGCCCGGACTTGCCGCAGAGGATGCATTCGGTGATGCGCCCGCCCTTGAGGCGCACGTCCACGAAGCGGGTGTGGAGGAGTAGGCGGACGCCTCTTCGGAGGAGCAGTTCCTGGAGGACGATGGCGAGGACGTGGTGGTCGAAGATGCGCGCCTCGGTCTGCTCGTAGGGCTTATAGGGCGCGACGGCGTGGAACTTGGACAGTTCGGCCACGATTTCCTCGAAGACCTCGCCCTGGCCCTCTGTCTCGCCGCAGAAGGAGGCGACGCCTCCGGTGGTGAGGTTGCCGCCGGTTATGGCAAATCGCTCGATGAGCGTGACCTTGGCGCCGGACTTTGCGGCCGCGCACGCGGCGGAAACGCCTGCGATGCCACCACCGATCACCGCCACGTCCGCCCGATAGCGCAAAGGGATGCCACGGCTCCAGGGGATTTGCTCGTCGCCCAAGGCCTCCGCCGTGTGCGTCTGGCGGGGGACGACGGCGGCGAGGGCACCCGCGGCCGCGGTCCGGATCAGATCCCTGCGTCTCATTGCAGGGGGAAAAGTGGAGCCGCTCGCGCCGCGCCGCAATAGGATTGTCATTCCCGATCGAATGCGGGGAGGGACTCCGGCCTCGGCGTCCGCGTCCCGACGTCATGAGCGGTGCGTGGGTCGGCCGCGGCCCGCGAGGCCGGGGGCCCTCCCCAGAATGTCCGCATGGCGTGCCCAAGATCTTGTGGGGCGTCTCAGCGAGCGCCGCAAGGGAAGGGGCGAACGCTATGCGCCGCCCGAGGAGCCGGCGGATCGCGGGCCAAGCGGGGCGTCGCTTCGCGCCGTTCCAAAGCGGTGGCGTTGCCACCGCACTCCAAAGGAGGGATCGCGCCACGAGCGTTGCCCAAGCCTTATCCTGCGTCAGGCGGCCCGCTGCGAACTTTGGGCGCCCTTGACGGTGGGTGTGTGCAACCCAACATCTTGAGAAGGTGATGACGAGGTCCTGCGTTTGCGCCGTGATCGGGATATTGTGCCTGCCGCATGGCGCGGCGCATGGGGCGCCGGAACCGTCCTTGGAGGAGATTCGAGAACGGGCGATGGCAGATGTGCACGTACTGCGCGACTATCTGGCGGGGAAGAACAGTTTCGTGGAGAGCCCGGAACGACATTTTGGCGCGTGGACGAACGTCGGCTATCGGCACACGCTTCTGGATCTCAAAGGCCAGGGCAGCATTCGCCATATCTGGACGACGCGGCTGGAAGGGGAGCCGTATTTCGATTGGGAATTCTTCGTGGATGGCGAGGAACGCCCGAGCCTGCGCGCAACGGACTTGGCGCTGGTGGAGGCGGCGCGCCAGTTTCCCGCCCTGCTCGCGCCCGCGAATCATGTCCCGGTCGGCAAGCGGGATTTCAATTTCTTCCTGCCCGTGCCGTTCGATCGGTCCATCCGCGTCGATGTGGTGCAGCGCCAGCCGTCGTTTCAGCTCTGGTTCTGCCAGATCGATTATCGCTTGGGGGACGCATCCCTCGCGGGGGCGCGGCTGATGGGCCGTTCCGAGGGAACGAACGTGGTGCTGGAGGCCCGGGGGTGGCCGAAAGAGATTGGTGCGGGCGCGCGGGAGGTTGTGGACAAGATGGCGTTGCCGATCGCGCCAACGATGTTGAGAGTGGGGGAGGAGAAGAGCCTTTGTGAACTAACGGGGCCCGGGATACTCCGGGAACTTCGGCTGGGGTGGAGCGAGGGCTCGCGGCTGCGCCTGCGGGTGCATTTCGATGGCGCGGCGTCCGCGGCGGTGGATTCCCCGGTGGATCGGTTTTTTGGACCGTTCCGTGGCGCATCGTTTTTCCGGCATGCGGCGCGCGACTCCAGCTGTTATCTGCCGATGCCGTTTCGGGAGCGCGCTCGGCTGTCGGTTCGCAACGACGGGGATCGCGATGCGGAGATCCGGGGCGTGGTGACGGGCGAAAGGGTGAGGTCGTTCTTGCCGGGGTGGGGCTATTTCCACGCCCGGCACCAGCAGCCCGAGTTGACGGATGGCCATCGCCCGCTTCAGGTGCTCTACGTGCGCGGTCGGGGGCATTGGCTGGGGATGACGCTGTATGGGACCGGGCACGATCATGGCGGCGGCGACTTTGCGGTGATCGATGGGGAGGGGGACGATCCGGCATTTCTGCATGGCATCAATGGGGAGGACTATTTCACGTTTGCGTGGTTCGGCAGGGGGGCGCATCACCCCTACGCGGTGGCGCATTCGAATGACGAGGGCCGCTATCGGCATCATTTCGAGAACCCGTATCCCTTTCGAAAATCGCTGTCGATCGAATGGGGGGCTTATCCCGGGCTGCGTCCGGAAAGCGTGGCCGTGTGGTATCAGGATTCGCCCGAGGACACGACGGTGCCGGACGGGGCGCGGGCGGATTCCTGCGAATGGGATGTGTTCGGCCCGGTGCCGATCCCGTGCGACGGGGCCGGACGATCGCGGGGCGATCCGTTCGCGGTCCTGCCTGCATTGGCGGCGCTCGATGCGGGCGGGCGGTTCGAATGCCGGCTGGTCAAGGAGCGGTTCGTGTCGGGCTGGATGAAGGAGTGGTCGGTGGGCCCCACGCTGAACCTTACGTACGTCGGGCGGCATGGGACCAAGATCGTCGGCGAGGTGGAGTTGGGCGGGATGGGCCACGCGTTTCTCGCGCGGCGGTTCTTCGATGCGCGGGTGGCCGGGCGCAAGGCGTTTCTGTTCGCGAATGACGATCCGTGCGAGATCTGGGTCAACGGCGAGCGGTGCCTTTCCGTGGCGGGGCATGCGGGCGGATTCGTTGCCCAGAGGGTGTCGTTACCCTTCCGGGCGGGGCGCAATGAGGTCGTCGTGCGCCTGACGAGTTATTTCAATCGGGACTTCAATTGGGTGGGGTTCCTGTTGAGGCCGATCGAGGACCGTTAGCGGCCCGTTGAAAAAACCATACAACGGCCACGTTGGGTGTGGGAGGGACGCCGGCCCCGGCGGAATCGGACCACGCGCGCCATCAGGGGCTTTCTCAACGGGCTGTTAGTCCGGATATTTCTTCACTGCGGGCCAAACGGTCGTGCCTGATTTGAACCGCCGCACGGGGGCCCGCATGTCCGGTGGTGTGGGACCCGTGATTGACTAACCCCCAGTCACGGGGACCCGATTCGGCTTTCTCATTCCGTGTCGGTGTATCGGTCTCGATCCTTCCAAAAAGGGCAGCGAGGGCAGGCCTCACCCTGCGGATAATCGATGCCTTCTTCGTGCGGACACCCAAAAATCTTTTCCATCATAATGAGTGATTTGACGCCGTGCTCTCGAATGCGTGCAAGGATGGATTCTTGAATATCGATCCGGTACCGTGCGTCCTGATCCTCGCTGAAATAACGGTGGATCGTCGCTTCGGCTCCTTCGCTCAGGAAAATACCGAGAACCGCTTTCGTCGCTCTCTTGTTGTCCGGGCCATAGAAGGCGAGGGTTGCCCGAGGGAACCCCCTGTCCCCGCCCTTCGCCTTCTTGCGTAACTGTGTGATGGCTTTCATCGTAATTCATGATGCCGAACGTCGCGCCTCAGCGACCGCGACGCTGGGAGCGGTTCGGTTGAGACGGTGGTTGGCCAAAATATTATCGTTTTCAGTCATCACTTGGGTGCCTGCCCCGCCAGCCGTTTTCGCAACGCCTGAAGCGTCTCCTCTGCCTCGCGGCTCGGGAAGAGATCGTACGCCATGGAATACTGAATCTCTGCGTTCGTGATGTCGTTCACCGCCAGGAAGAGTTGTCCAAGGACCGCATGTCCATAACAATTTCGGGGCGCCTGCGCAACAAGATGCTCCGCGATCGGAAATGCCTTCTTGAACTCTTGCCGGTCGATCAGGCATCTGACCTCACTCCAGCTGCTCTGGGTGGGCATGTGGGTCGGGATGGGAACCGTGGCCAGTGTCGCGACCAGCAGGATGATCAATAAATAGAAGATCTTGCGGCCGAGTCGCCGCAACTCTTTGACCTCTGCCAAAAGTGTTTGCTCGCTCTCGTCATTCATGGGTATCCGTCCCGGTGCTGTTTGTTCGTTGTGTGGCTCTAGCGCCTTGTTGGGCGTATTGATTTTTTCGGCGACCCTTCCTTCGTGCGGTGCCATCCCGCTAAGTAACCCAAGAGCACGCGGTTGATGGCCATCATCGCCATCACTGCTTCGAGCTTACTCTGGTTCGGAACCGGTGTGCTCTTGGAGGATATCTCAATGGTCGCTGTGCGCGGCTCATCGGAAAGAGATAGTGTATTAAAGATGTGCTTCTCTGAAAGATGGATGTAGCCCGAAGTGGCTTCGTAAACCCTGGCGATCCACGGCTCCTCTTCTGAGAGTACCGATACGAGGTGAGCGTCCGTCATCTTCTTCCCGGTCCGATCTTTCTGATCCCGGATCGAAACACCCTTGAGCACTTCGTGGGCGAATTTGTGGCAATCATCAACAATCCATGCAGCGGAAAACCTGAGAGCAGAATCCAACTGCAATCGAATCAGGTGGGCTGCAGCTAAAAAATTGTCGGCGCGAAGCAGCATGCTGAACGCTGAATTCAATGACTTCGCACGTTTGATGGCCGCATTCGCGAGCAAATCTAGGGGATAGACGGCGCCACCATGCGCTTTGAACAGACACATCGCCGCCTCAAGCAGAGCATCCTCAATCCTATCGAACTCCTCTAGTTTGCTTTCGAGTTCAGGACTCATCGATTTTCCCAACGCCCGTGATGACGTGACCGCCTCAGTGACCCGTCAACACCCTCCCGACTGGGAGTGTCCTCCCGCGTCGGCAGGAAACGAGCGCTTTGCTGGCGGTTCACGTCGATCACGTTGTTAGCCCAATTCCATCGCATGCTTTGCGCTACTCAAAAGGCGACGTCGATGCACCGAAAACTGAACCACTGTGCAACCATCGCCGCCATCGCAATCAAGATCAGAATCGCTCCGGGGCGGGTAAACCGAAGACCGTCAAAGAAAGCTGCCACAACGATTCCAGACGCCGTCAACGCGAGGAATCCAAGAATCTGTCCAATAAACGTTCTCGCGAGATTCATGAAAGCAGCACCGTCAGCAGGCAGCATCAGGCCGGCGACCGAAGTGGCGATGGTGACGGCACTCGCGATGATTGACAGTGCGCTGGCCACACAGACGATCGTCTCAAACCTGTGCCTGTGCTTCGTTGGTTGCATTTCTTTGATGGGCTAACGTTGTTTAGTTGACCCATTTGTCTGATTTGCGGGGGCAAAGCGGACACGCTGTTCGGGGGCGTTGACAGTGGCTGGGGTGCATCGGATTATACGGGCGCACAATGGATTCGGGAAGGAACGGGTGCCGACCGGGGAACCAGAGGTGGTGCAACGGGATGCGGGGAGCGTGAGATGGCGGGATGGGCACGGCGGTTGGTGGGGACGCGAGGGCTGCGCCTGACCAAGAAGACGCGCTGTTGGTGAAGTGTTCACCGATCCCGTTGGATGGGATGTTGCCGAAGTCGGGGGGCGGTGCAAGCGCGAAGGGGGGAGGCGGTGCTGTGTACTCAGGGCTTTTGGTTATTCGACGGCAACCTGTTGGAATTCAGCCTTTAGGCGGAATCGGGCGCGAAACAGGCTAGAGCCTGGACTCCAACGGATTCGGTCGAGCGAACCCAAAACCCTGGCTGGGTTCTGGGTGCCGGGTCAATGGCTGGGGCGGAAGAGGGCTTCGAAGTGGTTTTTTCGGTTCCCTGGGCCCCGTGATCTCTTTGGTGTGAAAGGTCTGGCCGTTGAGGCATGGCCTGGGGTCCTTGCGGCATGGCCGGGAGCCATTGCGGCATGGCCGGGAGTCGTTGTGCCGTGACCGGGAGTTGTTCGGCGATGGCCTAGGGTCGTTCCGCCATGGCCGGGCGTGATCGCGCCTTGAGCGGATGCGGTTACGCCGTGATCCCGGGTGGTTGGGCCGCTGTCGGGAGCGATTGCGGATCTTGAGCATGCCGAGAAAAGCTTGACCCGACGGGCGCGCCGCGCGCCACAATGTTTTTCATGACGACCGAACTGGCTGAGTCGCGTGCTCCGATCAGAACCGTTCCGCCGGCGGCACGACGGCCCCGGCACAAGAGGGGCATATTTCTATCTGTCTTCGCGATGTTGGCGGCCACGACGCTTTCGTCGGGCTGGGCGCTAGCGCCGGCGAAGGATGGCATCGTGGTGATGATCAGCCTGGATGGGTTGGCGCATTATTATCTGGATGATCCTCGTGCCGAGATGCCGACCGTCCGCGAGCTGGCCGAGAAGGGGGCGCGCGCGGAGAAGATGAAGGCGGTGATGCCGACGGTCACATGGCCGACGCACACCACCCTGGTCACCGGCGTGACCCCGGCCAAGCACGGCGTGGTCGGGAACACCTACCTTGATCGCGCCAAGGGCGAGGTGGTGCCCTTCATCTGGGATCCGATCTTCGACAAGGAGGAGATCGTGAGGTCTCCGACGATCTACGACGTGGCGAAGCGCGCGGGCCTGACGACGGCGTCGGTCACATGGCCGGGGACGCGCGGCGCCAAGACGCTGGACTGGACCTTGCCGTGCGTGACCAGCAACGGGCTTTTCGTGGCGTACAGCACGCCGTCGCTATTGGGGGAGTTCAAGCGTGCGGGCATCCCCTATGAGAACGAGGCCGACGGGTTCAAGGCGGGGCAGGGCGAGAATCGCGACCGGTTGCACGTGAGAATGTTCAATCACATCCTGCGCGCGCATCGCCCGCAATTTGCGATGCTGCACATTTTGGAGATCGACCACGTCGAGCACGCGCACGGTCCCCAGAGCCCCGAGGCCTATGCGGCGGTGAAATTCGCGGATGGGCTGGTGGGGGAGGTTTTGCAGGAACTGCGGACCACGTTCCCCGGCAAGGCCACGCTCATCATCGTCTCCGATCATGGTTTCGCGGCGTATCGGCAGCAGATTTCCCCCAATGTGGTTTTGCGGAAGGCGGGCCTGTTGGCAGCATCGGGGAAGAAGATCACGGGCGGAAGGGTCCGGGCCGTGTCGCAGGGCGGCGGCTGTCTGGTTTATGTGACCGACGAAAAGGACCGCGCGACGCTGATCCCCAAGGTGGCCGCGCTTTTCAAGGATGTGGAGGGCATCGCGCTCACTTTGGCGCCCGAAGATTTTCCGAGATACGGGCTTGGCGATCCGGCCCGCGAACCGCGCGCGGCCGACGTCGTGCTCTCCGCCAAGGAGGGCTATGCGTTCAGCGACAGCCCCGTCGGCGACGAGGCGGTGTCCGCCATGTCGAAAGAGGTCAAGGGCACCCATGGTTATGATCCGAACGTGCCGAAGCTACACGCGACCTTTGTGGCGTGGGGCGCGGGGATCCGGCCCGGTGCCCATGCGGGGACCATCACGAGCACCTGCGTCGCCCCGACGATCGCCGCGTTGCTCGGTCTGCGGATGGAGAACACCGACGGCCAACCTCTGACCGCGATCCTGGCGGAGTAGTTTGTGACGGTGGCGCTTCGGGCGGTCCTTGTCCCCCTTGCGATCATCTTCGCCGGTCCCGCCCTGGGGCAATACCTCACCTATTGGGGCGACGTGCACGGGCACACCGCACTCTCCGATGGAAAGGGCAGCCCCGACGATTACTTCACCCATGCGCGCGATGTCGCAAAATTAGATTTTGTCATCCTGACCGACCACGACTTTGGCAACGGGCGCCCCAATTGGCGCATGCCGAAGGAGAACTGGGCGCTGATTCAGGAGAAGGCCGATCGATACAATGCCGACGGGCAATTCGTCGCGATCGGCGGCTACGAGTGGACATCGCAGGGAAAGTATTGGGCGGGCTTCACCAACGGCCCCTCGGAGCGGCTGTTTCCGGGGCCGCCGAAATTGTATAATCACAAGAACGTGTATTTCACAAACCGGGTTGATTATTTATTCAGCGCGAAAGATGCGCCCTACAATAATCCCAACGCCCTAGCGGAGGCCGTGGGCCGGCGTGGCGGGTTGATCCAAAACAATCATCCCGATGTCGAGGAGCGCGACCAGTTCGACTACTTGCCCGCGAACGCCGCCGTGATCGCGAATACCGAGATCTACCCCGATAACATCCTTCACCGGGGGAAGTCCTACGACGCGCGCGGCGAAGAATTGGCCCGGGGTTTTCTTGACCGGGGCGGAAGGACGGGTTTTGTGGCCGGCACGGACACGCACGACGGAAAGCCCGCCGCCCGGACGGCGGTGCTGGCGCGGGAACTGAACCGCGCGGCGATTTTCGAGGCGCTTCGGCACAGGCGCAATTACGCCGTCAACCACGCCCGCATCGGCCTCGATGTCCGGATCGACGGGCATTTCATGGGTGAGGAATTCGAAGCGTCGGGAAAGCCCCGCATCGTCGTGGATGTGAAAGGGACGGATAAGATCGAGGAGATCGCGATCATCCGGTCGGGCGCCACGCTTTTTGAGGTGACGCCAAAGAGCCGGGACGCGCATATCGAGCACACCGACGATTCCTTTGGGGGTTCATATTATTATTATGTCCGGGTGATCCAGGCCGACAGGGACGAGCACGGCAACCGGTCGCACGCATGGTCGAGCCCCATATGGGTAAGGCAAAGGCGCTAGCCCGGATATTTCACAGCCTGCCGGCTGTGAAATTCCGGGCTCTGGGAAAACCGCGCCATGAGAGCCATTTATTGGGAAAGGTCTGGCAAAGACTGGGATTTTTCGCGGTTGCAGAGTGTGTTTCGCGGATCGGTGGCACCAGACCCTCCAAAATCGCGTTTTTCGGAGCGCGGTTTTCCTTTGAGCCTGCATGTTTCACGCGGAAGCGTGAAATATGCAGGCTAGCGGCGGATCGGGTGCCGGGAGAAACGCGATGGCGGCCGAGGGTCCGAGACGAGCCGCGGTCACACCGTGTCAAAGATGAGGAAATGCAGCGCGGGCGGTGTTTTGCCTTGGCACCGCCCGCGCCGCCGGAGGCTGGGGTATCTATTTCTTGCGCTTATCGGGCGGAAGCGGGACGTAGCCGCAATCCTGAACGACCTTTTGGCCGGCGTGGGTCAGGATCCAGTCGACATAGTTTTTCAACTCACCCGTGGGTTCGCCCAAGGTGTAGACCTGTAGCGAGCGGGCGATCGGATATCGCCCGGTGAGGGCATTGTCCAAGCTGGGGCTGACGCCGGGCTCGCCCTTCTTGGGCGCGATCCTGAGCATCTTGACCTTGCCCGGCTCATTGTATCCCATCCCGCTGTACCCGATGGCTCCCGGGGTGGCCGCGACGAGTTCGACCACCTCTTTGGAACCGTTCATGTCGCGGGATCCGAGCTTAAAGTCCTTCTTGTTGAGCACGTGTTCGCGGAAGAACTCGTAGGTGCCGGAACTGGACTGGCGGCTGACGCGGATGATCTCGTCCTGGCCCGCCGGGATGTTCGCGCCGAGTTCGGACCATTTGGTCGTTTTGCCGCCTTCGGCGAAGATGTCGGCCAACTGGTCGATCGAGATCTCGTCGATCGGGTTGTCCTTGTGGACGTAGACCGCGAGGGCGTCATATCCGACGATGAATTCCTTGGGGGTCTTGCCGGTATTCGTCCGGGCCTGCTCGATCTCCTCGGGTTTCATGTTTCGGCTGGCGTTCGCGATGTCGATGGTGCCGCGGATGAGCGCGGCGATCCCAACGCCGGAGCCGCCACCCGAGACCTCGATCTCGACGCCGGGCGCGACCTTCTTGTATGCCTCGGCCCAGGCCTGGGCCACGTTGACCATGGTGTCGGAGCCCTTGTTCTGGATGGTGCTGGCACCGACGCCGCCCTGTTCCTGATGGCCGCAGCCGGCGATGGCAAGGCACGCCACCGCTGCGACGGCGAGGGATTTCAAAAGAATTGCTGGGTATTGGGTCTTTGTCTTGGTCATGGGTCAGTTCTCGGTTGGGGTTATGAGGTTGGTGTTGGGAAGCCGATGTTCGCGCAAGAGCCGTCGTCGCCGATTGCAGCGGTCCGATCCGAGGATTGGAGGCGACATCCGGGAGAGGTTTGATGCGGCGAAATTGGGGATGGGGAACCGCTGCGGTGGACGTGGCTGGGTGGAGTCGCCGGGCGTCACATCGGGGCCCGGTCGAAGCTTGGCGCAAGGAGGCCATTCGGATGCGGGGGGCAGGTCCCCGGCGGCCGCCGTGGAGCCGCTGTGTGGGACCCGAATGAGCTGCATCCTCCCATCGAAATGCTCCACGATCGCCGTGCGGCTTTCGACCCAATCGCCGGAATTGTAATAGGCGAGCCCGCGGATGTTGCGCGCCGCGGCGGTGTGGATATGCCCGCAGAGCACGCCGTCGACGGAGTAGCGACTGGCGTATCGCACGACCTCTTCCTCGAAGTTTCCGATGAAGCTCACGACGTTCTTGACCTCGCGCTTGACGTACGCGCTCAGCGACCAATGTGGCCACCCAAGGAGGTGGCGCACGGCGTCGACCGTCCCGTTGAGGCGCATCAGGATCTTGTATCCGATGTCCCCCAGGTGGGCCAACCAGCCCATCCCCTGGACGACAACGTCGAGTTCGTGCCCGTGGATCACCAGCAGCCTGCGGCCGTCCGCCGTGTGGTGTATCGCGCTTTTCTGGATCGTCACGCTGCCAAACGCACCGAAGAAATGCCGCACGAACTCATCGTGGTTCCCGGGGATGTAGATCAATCGGGTGCCCTTGCGCCCCTTGCGGAGCAACTTCTGGATGACGTCGTTGTGCTCCTGCGGCCAGTATATGGCCCGGCGAAGTGCCCACACGTCGATGATGTCTCCCACAAGATAGAGGGTCTCGAATTCATTGACCTTCAAGAAATGCAGCAATGACAGGGCGTCGCTTCCCCGCGTGCCCAAGTGCACATCCGAAATGAATCCGGTCCTGTACCGCGCCATTCGTATCTCTTCCGTGGTGATTTCCTCGTCGGCGTTCATCTGGCCTCGGATGTGAAGCTATCGCGCCTGAGTGACGGTACGGTGGCTCATCTGTTACAAGTTCGTTACGACGTGGGGGCAAGGGATTCTGGGCGCCGCCGCTAGGCGGGTGGGCGTCGGGGGATTTGGACGGGCGGGCCCCTGCGCGGATCTTACCCGTGGGCGTTCTAACTCGACCCGTTGTGGGTTGTGGGCCAGACTATCTTGATGGATGGAGCGGATGATGCTGGGCTGACAGCGTCTGGGAATCCGAGGGTGGTGGATTCCGCCCGCGGGATCTCCGACGGCAGATCGCTGCCCGTACTGGTTCTGGGACTTGGCAACGACATCCTCGGGGACGATGCGGTGGGGATACTGGCCGCGCGCGAGCTGCGCGCGCAACTGCCGGGTGTGGTCGATGTGATCGAGAGCGCGGAGGCGGGCCTCGCGCTGATGGAGCGCATGGAGGGGCGGGAGCGCGTCCTGATACTGGATTCGATCATGACTCGGCGCAGCGAGCCGGGGACGGTGATGGATCTGCGGCCGGAGGATTTTGGGAAGGTGGCGGCGCCATCGCCGCATTATGCGGGTCTGCCAGAAGTGCTGGCGCTGGCGGAGCGGCTGGAGATTCCTTTCCCCTCCGAGATCCGAATCCTGGCGATGGAGGTCGAGGATCCCTTCGAGGTCCGGGAGGGCCTGACGCCGAAGGTCGCGGCGGCGCTTCCGACGCTCGTGGCGCGGGCGTTGGATGTGTTGAGGGATTGGACCGCGCAACGAGGTGCATGAGGGGCCGGAGGGACGGCTCGTTCACGCCCGTTGGCCAGAATTCAGTGGGAGGGCCCGCGGCCTCGCGGGCCGCACTGGCCCAGGTGTCACGCGGCTGGTGAATCGCGGACGCCGGGGCCGGCGTCCCTCCCATCCTCAAATCGATGGTGTCGCGCCGGGTTCTTGAATATGCAGGCTCAAAGGAGAACCGCGCTCTGAAAAACGTGCTTCTGGATGGTCTGGGGCCACCGGCCCGCGAAACACGCTCTGCAACCGCGAAAAATCCCAGTCTTTGGCTGACCTTTCCCAATAAATGGCTTTCATGGCGCGGTTTTCCCAGAGCCCGGAATTTCACAGCCGGCAGGCTGTGAAACATCCGGGCTAAGGCTGGGGTAACTCCACTTTGCCGACGGGGGCGAGGTACAGGGCGAACTCCTCGTCGCCATCGATCCGCAGCAGTTGGTCCATGAGTTGCTGGTGATAGGCGGCCACCGCGCAGGTGCCCGCCGAGATGGCCTGGCATGCGAGATACAGGTTCTGGCAGACATGGCCGGCGTCCATCGGGATGACGCGATGGGCCGCGAGGCCGTATCGCCATTCCATCCGGTATGGGATCGTGGCCCAGATGAACACGGCGGCGGCTTCCCCTATGAAGGTCTGCCCGAGGCAAGCCTTGGCCAGCCGTTTGCCCAGGTCACTCGCGGGGTACTCGGGCACCAGGGCGTGCGACGAGGGGAGATAGCGATACAGGCCACTGTCCATGCCATTGACGCGCAGGACGGCGACGTAGGTCTCGAGCGCATGTCGCGCGCCCGCCGAGGGGACGGTTCGCAGCATGGGTTGCTTGCGGCCGGGGTCACGGATGCCCTGCGTTGCCCAGAGCAGGAATGACAGTTCCTCCGGAGATAGGGATTCCCTCAGAAATTTCCGGTGGCTGCGACGCCCGGCAAAGGCCGAAGCCAGATCGAGGTTCTTGCCGAAAGAGAGGCTGGTTGGTTCGGCCAGGGGCAGGGGAGTGACGCCCGGTGGCACCGGCTTCTCAATCGGTGGTGTCGGGACGCCGCGCGATTGGTCGGTGGCCGAAAAATCAATCTCCAAGCGGATGCTGTCTTTCAGAAACTCGCGATTGCCCCTGACGTCCATGTTTCACCTCCCGTACCGATTTTACCGACCCCATGCAATGTATCGAGAATTTGGAATGCCGCCAAGATCTGAAGACGTCGAATGCATGTGTAACATATTGCACATCAATTTATAATAAAAGCGCTGACATTTTTTTGCGCGCATATTGCAATATGATATCACTATGGTATCTTGCTGGCGTATGATAGTGAGGTTTTCGCGTGTTGCGGAGGCCGATAGAAGAGAAGGAGGTTGGTATGGCAAAGGAAGTGCGTCGTGGGACGGTGAGCGGGTGGGTGATGTTGCCCCTGTTGTTTCTGGCGTTCGTGGCGGTCGGGTATGGGGTATATCATGCGATTGGGGTGATTGATTCGACGCCTCGGGGGGCGGATGCGGTGGGCGGGATCTGCGGACTGGTCGGGATGATCCTGGCCCTTGGGTTGTTGGTTCTGATGTGCTGTGGATTCTTCACCCTGCAACCGAACGTGTCGGCCGTGCTGCTCCTGTTCGGGGCGTACAAGGGGACGGTGCGGGTGGCCGGATTCCACTGGGCGAACCCGCTGTACCAGAAGATCAGGGTGTCGCTGAGGACGCGCAACTTCAACACGGATACGCTGAAGGTGAATGACCAGCGCGGGAACCCGACGGAGATCGCCGCGGTGGTGGTGTGGCGAGTGGACGACACGGCCCAGGCGTGCTTCGACGTGGAGGATTACTCGAACTACGTGCAGATCCAGAGCGAGGCGGCCCTGCGCTATCTCGCGAGCCACTATCCGTACGACTCGACGGACGATTCGGTCTCGTTGCGCGGGAGCATGGACGAGGTCTCGCACGACCTGCAGCACCAATTGCAGGAGAGGCTCAGCAAGGCGGGGGTGGTGGTGGAGGAGGCGCGGTTGAGTCATCTCGCCTACGCACCCGAGATAGCGGGGGCCATGCTGCGGCGGCAACAGGCGGAGGCCGTGGTGGCCGCGCGCCAGCGGATCGTCGAGGGCGCCGTCGGCATGGTCGAGATGGCGTTGCACCGCCTCCAGGAGCACCAGACGATCGAGTTGGACGAGGAGCGCAAGGCGGCGATGGTGAGCAATCTGCTGGTGGTGCTGTGCGGCGAGCAGGCGGCACAGCCGGTGGTGAACGCCGGGACGCTCTATGCCTAGCTCGAAAACTCAGATGCCGGCAGTAGGAGCCTGCTCGCAGGCGATTCCATGCTTGAATCGCGCGCAAGCGCGCTCCTACGTCTCATCTTCATCCCCGGCGGTGCCCGCCGCGGCCGACCAGACGTCTGATTCGAGAATTCGGACCCGGGCACCGTCGCCGCCAGGAGGCGTGACCATGGACCGCGCGGCCGCCCGGAGTTCTGCGTCTGCGCGGTCCGCAGCGCCAATTGCTCTGGTACGAGGTGATAGAGGGAGGCACCCGGCGTGGCTAAGCGGAAGGCCGTATTGATCCGCATTCCCGAGGACCTCTGGGAGCACGTGAACCGGTGGGCCCGAGACGAACTGCGCAGCGCCAACGCACAGGTCGAGTACATCATCAGGGAGGCGGTCCGCAAACGAATGGGGCGCACGGCTATCCCACCGGCCGATGCGAGCCAATGGAAAGACGACGTGGGCGCGGAGTGAGGGGGCTGCCCGCGAAGGAATGCGCCCAAGCGTTTTCTCTTGCACGCCATGAGGCTCGCCCCATAAATATAAATACGATCAAAAAAGTCGTATATGCAGCTATCGATGCGGACCGATTATGCCCTGCGGGCGCTGTTCACCCTGGTGGAAGCGTACGGGCGGGGACCGATCCCGATCCGTGAGCTGGCGCGGCGGAACGATGTGCCCAAGCGGTTTTTGGAGCACATCATGTTGGATTTAAAGAACTTGGGGTGGGTGGACAGTCTTCCGGGAAAGGCGGGGGGCTATTTTCTGGCGCGTCAACCGACGGAGATCATGATGGGCGAAGTCGTGCGTTGTTTCGACGGATATCTGGCGCCGATCGCGTGCGTGTCCGTGACGGGCTACAAGCGGTGCACCCAAGAGTCCTTCTGCCGGTTTCGTCGAGTGTTCTTGGATATCCGCAACCACGTGACCCGCGTCATGGATCGGGCATCGCTCGCCACCGTGTTTGCCGGGGCGCCGGTTCGGGATTCGGAGGTGGCGAACGTGGACTGCATCGATGGCGGGGGCATCTAGGGGAGATCGGCCGGACGATGCGCCGTCGTGGGGGGCTCCTGCCGGGACCATGGGATCCGGGTTCTCAGGAATTTGCCGATTCGGGGCTTGGGTGTTATTTCAAACGGCTAGCAAGCGGAACTGTCATGGAGAAAGATGATCGGGCAGGATTTGGGACGCGGGCGGTCCACGGGGCGCGGGGATTCGTGGGCGACACTGGCGCGGTGATGCCGCCGGTCTACTTGACATCGACATTCGAGAGCGGCAACGCGGATGGTTTTGATTACACGCGATCCGGGAATCCCAATTTCCGGCTGCTGGAATCGAGCGCCGCATCGCTGGAGGGGGCGAGGTTCGCGACGTGTTTTGCCAGTGGGGTGTCGGCGATCACCGCGGTTGTGTCGACCCTGAAGAGCGGCGACCTTGTGCTGGCGGAGGAGAATCTGTACGGATGCACCTACCGGCTCTTCGAGAGGGTATTCGCCAAGTTTGGTCTCAGGGTGCGGTACCTGGACATGAGCCGGACGGAGAACTGGGCAGAGATCGGGTCGGCGCGGCCCGCGCTGGTGTGGCTCGAGAGCCCGACCAACCCTCTGCTCAAGGTCGTGGACATCGCGGGCATCAGCGCGGTCGCCTCCGGGGTTTGCTCGCCGGTGCTCGTGGACAACACCTTTGCCTCGCCGTATCTGCAGCGGCCCGTGGAACTGGACGCGACGCTGTCCCTTTCCTCCACGACGAAATACGTCAATGGGCACAGCGATTGCCTGGGCGGGATCGTGGCGACGAACGACGAGGCATGGCGGGACCGGATGGTATTCGCGCAGAAGGCGCTGGGCCTGCAGCCATCGCCGTTTGACGCGTGGCTCACCGCGCGCGGGCAGCGGACGTTGGCTCTGCGGATGGAGCGGCATTGCGCCAGCGCGCTCGAACTGGCCAGCTGGCTGGAGACGAGGCAGGGGGTGCGGATGGTCCGCTATCCGTTCCTCCGCAGTCATCCGCAGCACGATCTCGCGCGCCGGCAGATGAAAGGGGGTTCGGGCATCATCATCGCGGAGCTGGATTGTTCCGAGGAGACTGCCCTGGAGTTTTGCCGACGCCTCCGCCTGTTCACGCTTGCCGAGAGCCTCGGTGGGGTGGAGAGCCTGATCTGCCATCCGCCCACGATGACGCACGCGTCCGTGCCGCCCGAGGTCAGGCGGAAGGTCGGCATCGGGGACGGGCTGCTGCGGTTCTCCGTCGGCATCGAGGACGTCGCGGATTTGCGGAATGACATAGACATCGCCATGAAGGAGTTGATCGGATGAACGCGCGCGACCTTTTGACGCATCCGGCGTGGCGTGCGGAGGATCTGGGGCGACCGATCCCGGATTCCGTTCACGCGGTGTCCATGGCCCTGCCGCGGTGGGCGGACGTGGTTGGCTACGAGGAGAAGAGCGCGGAGGTGATGGGACGGCTCCAGTGTGGCTACCCCCGCTTCGTGGTCCATCCGATCGTGGTTCGGTTGGCCCGGCGGATCAGTGGTGGGGAACAGCCGTGCCTGCCGCTGCCATCGGCCCGTGTTGCCGAAACATGCGCGCGGTTTGTGGAAAGGACCAGCGGGGCGAGCACGCGCGTCGTGGATCATGCCGGCGTCGTTGGTGTCGTGGCGGCGGGCGAGGGCGGGGAGGCGGCGCTCAAGGCATTCTGGCAGCACACCGGCTTGATCGTGTCCACGCGGCAGGCGGAAGCGGCCCTGGCCGGTCGGCCCGAAGACGCCGTGGAAGGCGATGGGGCGCGGCGACAGTTGCGCCGGCGGTTGGCTGGCCTCTATCACTGTGCCGAGGACGATGTCTATCTGGCGCCGACGGGTATGGCCGCGCAGTTTGCGGCGCTTCGGGCCGTCATGGCGCGGAGTCCGGGATGCCCGACCGCACAGCTGGGCTTTTGCTACGTGGATACCCTCAAGGTCCAACAGAAGTTCGGCCACGGCGCCACCCTGCTGCACGACCTCGCGTCCATCGGCGAGGATCTTGGCAAGCTCTTGGGGCATCAGAGACTGGCCGCGTGTTTCAGCGAGATCCCCGGCAATCCGCTGCTTGGATCGGCCGACCTTCGTCGCATTTCGCCGATCCTCCGAAAAGCGCGTGTGCCGCTGGTGGGCGACGACGTTGTTGCGACGCCCGTGAATGTGGACCTGGGCCCCTATGCCGACCTCATCGCCACGAGCCTGACGAAGTATGTCGCCGGCACCTGCGACGTGATGGGCGGTGCCGTCATCTGCAACCCGCGCTCGCCCATGTACGCCGAGTTGAAGCAGATCGTGCGCGACCAGCATGAGGAGTTGCTGTGGGGCGATGACGCCATCGTGCTGGATTCGCGGGCCCACAATTTTCCCCACCGGATGCTGCGCCACAACGACAACGGTCTCCTGATCGCCGAAAGGCTCAGTCAGCACCCGGCCGTGGAGCGCGTCTGGTATCCGAAATGGGAGTACAGCGAGGCCTATGAGGCGGTCCGTCGGCCGACCGGCGGATGGGGATCGCTCGTCACCTTCCTGCCCAAGGATGCTGAGAAGGCATCCCCGCGCATCTACGACGCCCTGGAGGTCTGCAAGGGGCCGAGCCTCGGCACCGTGTTCACCCTCGCCTGCCCCTTCACCCTCCTGGCGCATTATACGGAACTGGATTGGGCGGAATCCTGCGGCGTTTCCCGCTACCTGATCCGCATCTCCGTGGGGCTCGAGGATCCCGAGGATATCTGGCAACGCATCGAACGCGCCCTGCGCGCCGCCTGATCGCCCCAGACGTACCGGCATCCTGGGGGGCCGCAAGATGCCCTAGGAATCTGTCGGACTTGGGCCGACAGATTCCTCTTGCCAGAATCTCGGGATAGATTAAAAGACGATAGAACAAGTCGTATATTAGGCAAGCACGGACAATGTTGAGGTTTTTATGGGAGACTGGGGGCGCGATGGCGTTGGATTGGGGTGATGGGGTTCCGTGCCCCTGATTTTTTGTCTATAAAAACGATCTATAGAGTCGCATATGAAATCTGAATCAATTTCCAGCAAATGGCGAGGTTTGGTCCAGGGGCTGGTTGATCGGATCTGGTTTGGTCAGGTGGCAGGTGGAGCACCGCCCCGGGGCAACACTTCGACGGCCGGGGCATATTTGACAGCATTCAAGCTCTGAAGGAGTAAGGCGTGTGTCAAACCGAGGACTCAAGAAACCGGAGGCCTGGGCGGGAGCGATCGTCCCGGGTCCTCCAACGACGGAGACAAAACCATGGCAATAAGCAATGACGTAATCGAAACGATCGGGCGCACACCGCTCATCAAGTTGAACCGAATGGCGGAGGGTATCGACGCGACGATCGCCCTCAAGGCGGAGTTTTTCAATCCGCTTGGGAGCGTGAAGGATCGCATCGGGGCCGCGATGATAGCGGCGGCCGAGAAGGAGGGGCTGCTGTCTCCATCGACGACGATCATCGAGCCCACGTCGGGCAACACCGGCATTGCGCTCGCGTTTGTGGCGGCGGCGCGCGGCTATAGGCTGATCCTGACGATGCCCGAAAGCATGAGCCTGGAGCGGCGGACGCTCTTGGCCCTGCTCGGCGCGAAGCTGGTGCTGACGCCGGCAGCGGAGGGCATGAAGGGCGCCATCGCGCGCGCGGAGGCCCTCCAGCGGGAGATCCCATCGTCGTGGATCCCGCAGCAGTTCAGTAACCCGGCGAACCCGGAGATCCACCGCCGCACCACGGCCGAGGAAATCTGGAAAGACACCGACGGGAGGATCGACATCCTCGTCTCTGCGGTCGGGACCGGCGGCACGCTGACGGGCGTCGCCGAGATGGTGAAGTCCCGAAAGAAGGATTTCCGCGCGATCGCGGTCGAGCCGAAGGATTCGCCGGTGATCACGCAGACGCGAAATGGCGAACCCCTGAAGCCGGGTCCCCACAAGATTCAGGGGGCCGGGGCGGGTTTTGTGCCGAAGAACCTGAATCTCGACGTGGTGGATGACGTGGTCACCGTGAGCAATGAGGACGCGATCGCCACGGCGAGGTCATTGGCGAAGACGGAGGGCATTCTGGCTGGCATATCGACCGGCGCCAATGTTTTCGCGGCCCTTCAGGTGGCCAGGCGACCCGAGAACCGCGGCAAGCTGATCGTCACAATCGGGTGCAGCACGGGAGAGCGATATCTGAGCACCGTGCTCGCCGAGGAGGCGCGCAAGGAGGTTGGGGGGTGAAGAGATCGAGGCTGCGCCAGAGGCGTCCGGGCCTGGGGCCGACGGCGCTGCCGGGCGATCCGATCGAGAGGCTGCTGCGGCCGTTGCGAGGCCTGGCGCGCGGTTCGGAAGAATTGTACGAGAAGACGATCGCGCAATTCAGTCGCGAGGGGATGCGGTTTGAAATCCCCAGGTTCACCCTTCTCGGTCCGCCGGGGGGTGGGGATCCACTGAGGATCGGCGTTTTCGCCGCGATCCATGGCGACGAGCCCGAGGGAGCGATGGCGCTGGTGGACTTCGTCCGGCAACTGGCCGCCGATCCGGAGCCCGCGCGCGGCTACCACATCCAGGCGTATCCGGTCTGTAATCCGTCGGGGTTCGTCGATGGCACGCGGCATTCCCGGGCGGGCCTGGACCTGAATCGCGAATTCTGGCGCGGTTCGCGGGAGCCGGAGGTCAGCGCCCTGGAGGGCGAACTCCGCTCGCGCCGCTTCCACGGGATCGTGTCGCTGCATTCCGATGACACCGCGGATGGGGTCTACGCATTCGCTCGCGGGGCGACGATCACCGAGGGGTTGGTGCGGCCCGTTCTGGCCGCGGCCTCCCGCCACCTGCCACTGGCCGACGGCCCGATCATCGATGGATTTGAGGCGGACAGGGGCGTCCTGCGCGATTGCTACCAAGGCATATTGACGAATCCCGACGAACTGCATCCGGCGCCGTTCGAGATCATTTTCGAGACACCGCAACGCGCCCCGCGCGATCTGCAGGTTGCGGCCACCACGGCGGCGCTGTTTTCGGTTCTGGACGAATACCGCGGTTTCATGGCGACCGGGGACAACATCTAGCCAGAAACTTCGGGCGCTGATCGCGTGCGCGGCTCGTGCCCGACCCAGGATCCGGGCCGGGAGGGCTTTGGACTGCGGTGGCAAAGTCCGGCAACCGCCGGACTTTGCCACCGCAGTCCAAAACGGCCCCGCCCCCAGAAGTTTTCCCCTGAATAATCCGGCGCGCTAGTGGCGGGGCCAGGTCGGTAATCGCGCCACAATCCCCTGGTTATCGGTGCACGGGGCATGATTTCTGATTCGAAGAAGCCGTGGCTGAACGGGCGGCATCCGCCTATGGCTATCGCCGTTCGAGGGCGTGGGCGAGATGGGGCGTGTAGAGGCGCGGTTCCAGAAGGAAAGAGTCGTGGCCTTTGTCGGAGTGGACGGTGATCCACATCACGGGGACCTTGGCCTTCTTCAGCGCGTGGACCATCTTCGCCTGTTCCTCGGGATAGAAAGAGAGGTCGGAGTCGATGCTGAAGACAAGGTATTCCTGGTGGCGGCAGCGCCCAAAGAGCTCATTGTAGTCGTGCGCGCCCGCCTCGGCGAGCAGGTCGAACCACTGCCACGCGTCCACGATCCGGAGGTATGTGTTCGCGTCGAATCGTTGCACAAACTTCTCGCCCTGGTGGAGCATGTAGGACTCCACGGGGTGATTCATCTGGTACCAGCCGTGGGGCGGCTGGCTGGCGACGACCTCGTCCCGGGCCCGCTCGCTGAGTGCGGTGATGGAGACGAAGGTCTTGTGGGCGATGCGCCGTGCGAGGGCCAGACCGACGTCGGGCCGGGGGCCCTCGTAGTAATCGCCCCCTCGAAAATTCAGGTCGCCCTCGATGGCGGTGATCTGCTCGAAGTTCATGATGCGGTGGAGGTGCGTTGTCTCGAGGCCGCTGCCGATGGGTATGACGTGGCGCACGCGGTCGGGGTAGCGCGTGGCGAGGCTCAGGGACAGATAGCCCCCGATCGATCCGCCGAGGACCGCGTGGAGCTTCCTTATGCCGAGGTGATCGAGGAGCCTGACCTGCGAATCAACGATGTCGCTGACGCGGATTGGCGGGAATGCCGGACCCCAGCGGCGGCCGGTGTCAGGGTTGATCGAGGCCGGGCCTGTCGATCCGTAGCAACCGCCGATGTGGTTGGCGCAGATGACGAAGTATTTTCGCGTGTCGAGGGCCTTGCCGGGGCCGATGAAACCGTCCCACCAACCCTCGTGCAACTCTTCGGTCCAGCGGCCATCGAGGTTGGGCACATCCTCGTTGATGCCGGCGGCGTGCTGGCTGCCGGTCATCGCGTGGAAGAGGAGGATGGCGTTCGATCGGTCGGCGTCCAACTCGCCGTAGGTCTCGTACGCCAGGGTGAACCGATGGAGGGTCGGCCCGAGGCGCAGGCGGAGTGGATTCTTGGGGTCGTCAAATTCGAAGAACTTCGTTTTGACGGGGCCGACGGAACCTTTCATGGGCGATCCATGCATCGCGTTAGGCCACGGCCAGCGCCTGATCGAGATCGGCGAGGATATCGTCGATGTGCTCGATGCCGACGCTGAGCCGGACGAGTTCGGGGGTGATGCCAGCCGCGCGCTGCTGGTCTTCGCCGAGTTGCGAATGGGTCGTGGTGGCGGGGTGGATGGCGAGCGACTTGGCGTCGCCGACGTTGGCGAGGTGCGAGAAGAGCGCGAGGGACTCGATGAACTTCTGCCCCGCGGCCTTGCCGCCGCGGATGCCGAAGACCACCATTGAGCCGCCCTTGCCGCGGAGGTACTTCTTGTTTAGGGCGAACATCGGGTCGTCGGGCAGGCCGGGGAAGCGGACCCACTCGACCTTGGGGTGGCCCTTGAGGTGTTTCGCGACCGCGAGTGCATTCTCGCAGTGGCGATCCATCCGCAGGGGGAGCGTCTCGATGCCCTGGAGGAAGAACCACGAATTATCCGGCGCGATGCAGGCGCCGAGGTTGCGCAGCGGCACCGTGCGCATGCGCAGGATGAACGCGAGGGGGAGGAGGGGAGGCGGAAGATCGATCCCCCATCGCAGCCCGTGGTAGCTGTCGTCGGGCGTGGTGAACAGGGGGTGTTTGCCGGCGGCCCAGGCAAACCGTCCAGAGTCGATCACGATGCCCCCGATGCCCGTGCCGTGTCCGCCGAACCATTTGGTGAGCGAATGGACGACGATATCGGCGCCGTGCCTGAGGGGCTGGGTGAGGTACGGGGTGGAGAAGGTGCTATCGACGATCAGGGGGATGCCGTTGTCGCGGGCTATCTTCGCGACGGCCTCGAGGTCGGTGATTTCGAGCGCGGGATTCGAGACCGTCTCGCAGAACAGGGCGCGCGTGCTGGCGTCGATGGCAGCGGCAAAATTCTTCGGGTCGTTCGAGTCGACGAAGCGGGTCTTGATCCCGAGGGTCGGGAGGATGTCGTTGAACTGGGTGTAGGTGCCGCCGTAGAGGTTGCGCGCGCTCACGATGTTGTCGCCGGAGGACGCGAGGTTGATGATCGAATAGAAAATGGCGCTCGTGCCCGAGGCGACCGCGAGTCCGCCCATCTCGTGAGCGCCCTCGAGCAGCGCGACGCGCTTCTCGAGCACGTCGGTGGTGGGGTTCATGAGGCGCGTGTAGATGTTCCCGAGTTCCTTGAGCGCGAAGAGATTTGCCGCGTGCTCGGAGGATTTGAACACATACGAGCTGGTCCGGTACACGGGCACCGCGCGAGAGAGCGTCGTCGGATCGGGCTGTTGGCCGCCGTGGAGGCAGAGTGTCTCGAGTCTCATAAATTTGGGAGCGACGTTCCTAGTCTCGATCCCCGGGGCCGCAATCCGCTGGACCCCGGTCGAGGATGTGACCCCAGAATCGCTTTTCGGCCTATATTTGATCCAATTGCGGTGGGCGCAAGTCAAACTTGTGGCGTGGGCGCGGGGCGGGTGTGGATCTGGGCGGCGGCATTGCCGAGGGTGGAGGGGTCGAGCCGGCAGGGGAGGAGGGCGCGGGCGTTCTGCGCGGCGGCGGCCATGCCGAGGCGGACGGCATCGGGCATAGGTTTGTCGGCCGCGATGGCCCACGCGATGGCGGCGGCCATGGCGTCTCCGGATGCGATGGGGTTGACCAGATCCGGGATGGGGCGCGGTTCGAATCGGTAGACTTCTTTTTGCGATGTCAGCCAGACGTCGCCGGCCCCCTGGGTGACCACGACCCATTGGGCCCCGCGGGCATTGATGTTGCGCATCGCGGCGAGCAGGGCGGCGTCGTTATCGGGGCGTCCTCCGACGGTCTTGGCCAGTTCTTGCCGGTTGGGTTTTACCACGAGGGGTTCAAGGTCGAGGACAGAGAGCAGCCCCTCGCCGCGAAAATCCAGCACGGCTGGGCAAGGGGTCCGCTCCACGAGGGCCCGGTAGAAACTCGGGGGCGTGCCCTCGGGCAGCGATCCGGTGATGATGGCGATGGTGGCCCGCGCGGCCACCTCGGCATACGCCGCGAGATAGCTTTCCAACTCGGCGGTGGCGAGCGGTCGTCCATTCTCGACAAGCTCGGTGGTAGTGGCCGTCGCGCGGTCGATGAGGGTGGTGCAGACGCGGGTTGCGGCGGCGGTTCGCACCCATCGGTGCGGTATGCCGAGGCGTTCGAATTCTTCTGAAATGGGATCAAACGCCGGGCCACCGAGCGGCGAGAGGGTGAGGCTCGGGGCGCCGAGATGGTGGGCGGCGATGCCGGCGTTGAGGACCTTGCCCGAGGCAAACCACAGGGCCTCGCGCGCGCGATTGACCTCCCCGGCGGCAAATCCGTCAAAGACCAGGATCTGCTGCCAAGCGGGCGTGAGTCCGGCGGAGAGGATCACGTGGCGAGACCGAACAGCTTCCGGACGTGGGCGGCATTCCGCCTTCCGTCGGCGACCTTGTCCTTCGAGGGGCTCGATGTCTCAAGGACGATCCAGCCGCGGTAGCCGATCTCCTTGATCGCGGCGACGGCGGGCTCGAACTTCACCTTGCCATTGTCGAGGTAATCGGGCCCGTTCTTGAAATGGAAGATGGCGATCCTGTCCTTGAGGAGGCGGATCTCGGCGGGCACGTCATAGCCCTGGCCATAGAGATTGAAGATGTCGTAGTAGATCTTGACCGACTCGTGGCCGATGCGGTTCAGGATCTCGATGTTGTGCTGGGCGCTGAGGGTGTTCTCGATCCCGAGGATGACGCCGGCCTTCTTGGCGGCCGGGGCCGCGGCGCGGATGCGCTCCACGACGACATCCACGTCGGCCTTCTTCACCTGCTTCTGTTCGTCGAGGAGGCTGCCCTTGCCGAAGAAGGCAACGAGGATGACGCCCGCGCCGAGGTCGGCGGCTGCCTCGATCGTCTGCTCGAGCCACGCCGGGCCGCGCGGGTCGCTGGCCAAGGGGAAGCTGTTGAACAGGCCCATCATGATCGATGACACGGCGATGCCCGTCTCCTTCATTTTCGCCTTGTGGTTGGCGCGGGCGGCGGGGTCGGCGATCTCGAGCCGGTCGGCGGCCTTGCCCGCATTGAGTTCGATGCCCTGCAGGCCGGCGTCGCGCGCGTTCTCCATGCTGCCGATCAAGCAGGAGCCGATGCGGATGTCCGGGGGTGACGCGGCCAAACAGCGGGCGGCCGATATGGTGCCGGCGATGCCGGCTGTGGCATGGGTCAGAAATAGACGTCGGGTTATCATGGGATTCTCCTTCGTGGCGGGATGAGTTAGGCGCCTTGGGAGCATCCTATGGAACAGAGGGCGCCGAGGGCAAGTGCCCAGCGATCTGTCGAATGCACCACCCGAGACGATATCGTGCGTGGCCCGCTAGCCCGGCTATGTCACAGCCTTGCTGGCTGTGAAATTCCGGGCTCTGGGAAAACCGCGCCATGAGAGCCATTTATTGGGAAAGGTCTGGCAAAGACGGGGATTTTTCGCGGTTGCAGAGTGTGTTTCGCGGATCGGTGGCACCAGACCCTCCAAAATCGCGTCTTTCGGAGCGCGGTTTTCCTTTGAGCCTGCATGTTTCACGCGGAAGCGTGAAACATGCAGGCTA